>Ga0315902_10000130_pt1 | contig 124386 bp, 119 predicted proteins | sample LakEriMetagenome_9_FD_203523 | JGI IMG/M metagenome (GOLD analysis project Ga0315902, IMG submission 203523) | Freshwater fungal communities from buoy surface, Lake Erie, Ohio, United States - Buoy 12 MA117 | ecosystem: Environmental > Aquatic > Freshwater > Lake > Lake biofilm | place: USA...
GCGCCCCACCCGGAGAAAACAAGCAGACCGAAAGAAAACTTCCTGCCTCTTGCCCCCACGCCGCCATCTCGTAGATGATCCGGCGATTCTTCATTGGAAAACACTCGGACCATGAAACGACGCCACCTGCTCTCGAACGCGGCCTCCCTCGCAGCCCTCGCCCACTTGCCTGGCGCCGCCCTGGCTCAAGGCAGGAAGGACAGCCTCACCCTGGCAATGGCCCTAGAGCCTCCAGGCTTGGACCCCACGGCAGGCGCCGCGTCGGCCATCGCCGAGATCACCCACTACAACATCTACGAGACCCTCACCAAGATCAACCCAGATGGCAGCGTCTCGCCCCTGCTGGCCGAGAGCTGGGAGGTCTCGCCCGACCTGCGCACCTACACGTTTCGCCTGCGCAAAGGCGTGAAGTTCCACAACGGCGAGGCCTTCAACGCCGAGACCGCGCGCTTTTCCTTCCTGCGCGCGGGCGCCGACAAGAGCACCAACAAAGACAAGCGCACCTTCGCCACGATGGAGGCCGTGAGCGCCGTCGACGCACACACGCTCGTCATCATCAACAAGGAGTTAGACCCCGACTTCCTGTTCCTCATGGGCCAAGCCACGGCCATCATGGTCGAACCCAAGAGCGCGGACACCAACGCCACCCGCCCTGTGGGCACCGGGCCGTATGTTCTGGATAACTGGGTCAAAGGCTCGTCGGTGTCCCTCAAAAAGTGGCCCGAGTACCGCAACGCCGCGGCCGTCAAGATTCCGCGCGCGAGCTTCCGCTTCATCTCTGACCCGGCTGCCCAGGTCGCCGCCCTCATGGCCGGTGACATCGACGCTTTCCCGCGCGTCACCCCGCGCAGCGTGGCGCAGTTCAATGGCAACGCGAAGTTTCAGGTGCTGGTCTCAGGCTCGCGCGCCAAGACCATCCTGGCGATCAACAACAAGAAAAAGCCGCTGGACGACGTGCGTGTGCGACGCGCCATCGCGGCCGCCATCGACCGCAAGGCGGTGATCCAGGGGGCCGGCGACGGCTATGGCGCCCCCATCGGCAGCCACTACGTGCCCAGCGCGCCCGGCTATGTCGACACCACCGGCGTGAACCCCTACAACCCGGACAAGGCCCGGGCCCTGCTCAAGGAAGCCGGCATCACCTCGCCGCTGGAATTGACGATCACGCTGCCCCCGCCGCCCTATGCGCGCCAGGGCGGTGAGGTGATCGCCGCCATGCTGGCCAAGGTGGGCATCACTGCCAAGCTGCAAAACGTCGAATGGGCGCAGTGGCTCTCGGGCACCTTTAACAACAAGAACTACGACCTGACCATCATCTCGCACGTCGAGCCCTTCGACATGGGCAACTTCGCCAAGCCGGATTACTACTGGAACTACCAGTCGCCCAAGTTCAACGAGCTGTACACCCGCTACAAGAACACTGCGCGTGCGCAAGACCGTACCAAGCTGATTGGCGATATCCAGCGCCTGATCGCCGACGACTGCGTGCATGCCTTCCTCTATCAGCCGCAGTGGGTCACCGTCGCGAACAAGAACGTGCGCGGTCTTTGGAAGGACATGCCGGTGTTCGTCAACGACCTGTCCGCGCTGTCCTGGGCGTGAGCACACCGCTGCACGCGCTGACGGCCACCGAGATGGTGGCCGCCTACCGAACCCGCACGCTGTCCCCCGTGGAAGTGGCGCAGTCGGTGCTGGCCCAGGTGGAACGCTGGGAGCCGCATCTGCATGCCCTGTTTCTGCTGCGGCCGGAGCGCGTGCTCGAACAGGCCCACGCCAGCCAAGCGCGTTGGCAGCGCGGCGAGCCACTGGGACCGATCGACGGCGTGCCGGTCACCCTCAAGGACAACATCGCCACGCAAGGCGACCCCACACCCCTGGGTACGCGGGCGGTGACGCCCGTCCCGGCACCCGCCGACGCCCCACCTGCAGCCCGCGTGCGCGAATCCGGCGCGGTGGTGCTGGCCAAAACCACCATGCCTGATTACGGCATGTTGTCGTCGGGGCTTTCCAGTTACCACGCGCTGGCGCGCAATCCCTGGGACCTGCGTAAGACCCCCGGCGGCTCCAGCGCCGGCGCGGGCGCGGCGGCCGCCGCCGGCTATGGGCCCCTGCATGTGGGCACCGACATCGGCGGCTCGCTGCGCCTGCCGGCGGGCTGGTGCGGCATCTTCACGCTCAAACCGAGTCTGGGGCGCGTGCCCATTGATCCCCCCTACACCGGACGCGCCGCCGGCCCGATGACGCGCACGGTGGCCGATGCCGCCCTGTTTATGCAGGTCCTCAGTCGGCCCGATGCGCGAGACAGCATGAGCCTGCCCCGGCAGGACATCGCCTGGGACACCTTCGATGTGGGCGCCGAGAAAGTGCGTGGCCTGCGTATCGGCCTGCTGCTAGAGGCGGGTTGCGGCTTGGCGGTGCACGCCGACATCACACAGTCCATCGAGGCCGCGGCGCGCCTGTTCGAGCGCGCGGGCGCGCAGGTCACGCTCATGAAACCCTTCATGACCCAGGCCATGCTCGATGGCATGGACCATGCCTGGCGCATGCGCTCGCACATCGACCTGCAGGCACTCACACCACAGGCGCGCGACACGGTACTGCCCTATATCCGCACCTGGGCCGACAGCGCGGCGGACATGAGTGGTGAAGCGGCCTTTCGGGCCTTGAGCCAATTTCACGCCACTCGGGTGGCGACAGTGGCGGCCTGCCAGCCCTTTGACTATGTGATCTCACCGGTCTCGCCGGTGCCGGCCTTCGACGCCGAGTGGGCGTCGCCCACCAACGATCCGCTGCGGCCGCTGGAGCACATCGGATTCACAGTGCCATTCAACATGTCCGAGCAGCCGGCCGCGTCGATCCCCTGTGGGCACACGGCCAGCGGGCTGCCGATCGGGCTGCAGATCGTGGGTCAGCGCTTTGACGACCTGGGGGTGCTGCAGGTGGCGCGCGCCTACGAGCACCTGCGAGGCGCGCAGAGGCCCTGGCCGCAGCCCCCAACCTGAAGGCCTGGCGCAGGGTCAGGTGGTCGTGCCGGCCTGGCGCACTTTTTCCACCACGCGCGCCTGCACCAGGGGCGAGACAAACTTATCGATCTCGCCACCGAGCGACGCGATCTCGCGCACAAAGGTGCTGCTGATGAACTGGTACTTGTCGCTAGGGGGGAGAAACACCGTCTCGACATCGGGCATGAGGCTGCGGTTCATGCCGGCGAGCTGGAATTCGTAGTCAAAGTCGGTCACCGCGCGCAAACCACGCACCATGGCCTTGGCGCCGCGTCCGACCACGAAGTCACGCATCAGGCCGCCAAAGCTCTCGACCTCGACACGGGGATAGGGCTTGACCAGTTCGCGCACCATCTGCATGCGTTCGTCCAGCGAGAACATGGTCTGTCGCTTGTGATGTCCGGCGGCCACCACGACGATCAGCTTGTCGAACAACTGCGAGGCGCGACGCACCACGTCCTCGTGGCCGAGGGTCATGGGGTCGAAGGTGCCGGGATAGACGGCGGTGACAGAAATGGCCATGGGGTGCTCCTGCGAAATTATGACCCGGCGCCTGCCTGCGCCCTTTGCAGCAGGTGGGCATGGACCGCACCGGCTTTTAGATGACGGTGCAAGGTCAGGCCCAGCGGCGCCAGGTCGGCCTCAGTCCAGGCCGTGGGGGCCTCCAGGTACAGCCAGCCTGCAGGGCGCAGCGCGGGCGCGGCAGCGGCGAGGGCCTTGTCGTACAGGCCTGCATCAAAGGGTGGATCGAGCAAGACCAGATCACAGCTGGCCGGGGCCAGGCGCTGCAGGATGCTGATGGCGTTGCCTCGTTCCACTGTGACCGCTTGCGCCGAAAGTCGGCGGACCACCGCGCGCAGGGCGTCGACCTGCGCCGCCTCTTGTTCGACCAGCAGCACCCGGGCGGCACCGCGCGAGGCGGCCTCCAGGCCCAGTGCGCCGGTGCCGGCAAAGGCATCGACCACCTCCCAGCCTGTGAGGTCTTGCCCGAGCCAGTTGAACAGGGTCTCGCGCACCCGATCGGGGGTGGGGCGCAGCCCGGGCCGGTCGGCCACGGGCAAGCGGGTGCGTTTCCATTGCCCGCCGATGATGCGGACTTCGTGGGGGGCGCGAGCGGTGGAGCGGGGCGCGGGGGGAGCCATGGGCGCATTAAACCGCAAGGTTACGCGTGCGCCCTCAGTCCTCCAGGGCCAGCAGGTGGCTCGGGTCCAGGTCCAGGGGCAAGGTCTGATCGGAGACCTCCACCACCACACGCCGCAAAGTCCCCCCGCCAAAGGTATAGGGCCGCTCGTAGGCGTCGGTCACCGGATGGCCGCGGTCGGCGCCGCAGCTCAAACCGGCGGTCATGCCGTGGGTCGGCCAGGTGCGCGAAATTCGCAGGGTGGCTGGTGTCAGGCCCGTGGCCGTGAGCGTGAGGTCCACACTCTGATCGGGGTTGCGCGCGAAGTTCGCCACCACCACCACCGGCCCCTTGGGGGCGGCCTCGGGCAGGCGCAAAACGTGTGACTCGTCTTGCGAGAACACGTACTCCAGCACGATATGACCGCCTTGAACAAAGAAGCTCAGACCCCCGAAGCGGCTGCCCCAGGCCAGTATCACGCCCTGCAGCGCGTCGTCTTTGGTGATCTCGGCCTTGATGGAGAAAGAGCGGCCCGTGACATCAGGCGCCATGAGTCGGTCTACGCGAGACATGCCCGGATAGAACACGTGCTTGGCGCGCGAATGGCGACGAATGCGATCGGCCGCCCGGTCCCATTCGCGATCATCCAGCGGCAACACCTGGTGGGCTGTGGCCTCGTCCAACCAGATGGCTTTCATGCGCTCAAGCCGATCAGGTTCTGCCTGGGCCAGATCACGGGTCTCGGAAAAATCAGCATCCAGGTGATAAAGCTCCCAAGGCTCTGTCTCGGGATCAACCCCCTTGGTGTGGCGGCAGATTGCCTTCCAGCCGTCCTCCCAAATGGCGCGGTCTCCCAGCAACTCGAAATACTGACGCTGGCGCCGAAGCGCGAGGCGGTCGCTGGCGAAGCTGGGACTCATGTCCATGCCCTGTATCGGCTGCTGCGCGACGCCCGCGACGGTGGCGGGCGCTTGGATGCCCAGGTTGGCCAAGAGCGTGGGCATGATGTCAATCACGTCGTAGAACTGAGGCCGCACCGCATTCGCAGCCGGCACAACGCCTGGCCACTTGACGATCAACGGCGCGCGAATCCCCCCGCCATGGGTCTGTTTCTTGTACCACTTGAGCGGTGTGTTGCTCACCTGAGCCCAGCCCGTTGAATAGTGGTTGTAGGCACGGTCCGAGCCGATCTTGTCCAAATGCTTGATCGCCTGCTTGGGGTCGTCTTTTTCGTAGACCATGTGCTTGCGCAAATTGATCGCGCCAGTCGGTCCGCCCTCCGGGCTTGCGCCGTTGTCGGACATGAGCAAGACGGCAGTGTTCGGATCCAGTCCCAGCACCTTCAGTTCGTTGAGCAGGCGGCCGATGTGGGCATCGGTGTGCTCCAGGAAAGCGGCGTAGGCCTCCTGCAAACGAGTACTGAGTTGGACCAGATCGTCGTCGGCCTGCACCTGGGTCCAGGCTTGCACGCCGGGGTTACGGTCGGCCAGCTGCGTGTCGGCGGGCAACACCCCCAGTTCGATTTGCCGCTGAATACGCGCCTGGCGGATCGCGTCCCAGCCGGAGTCGTAGCGCCCCCGATAGCGCTCCAGGAATTCCTTGGGCGCGTGGTGGGGCCAATGGCAGGCGCCCAAGGCCAGATACAGAAAGAAGGGGCGATCACCCCCACTGACCTGGTGATCGCGCACCATGCCGATCGACTGGTCAATCAGGTCCTCGGTCAGGTGGTAGCCGGGCTTGGCGTCAAAGTGGATCGGGTGGTTGTCGACGTACAGCTCGGGGTGATACTGGTCGGCCAACGCGCCATGGAATCCGTACCAGCGGTTAAAACCCTTGCCCAGAGGCCAGTTGGCAAAGGGGCCGGCGGCGCCGTATTCCTCGGTGCCTGCCAGGTGCCACTTGCCCACCGCCAGCGTGTGATAACCCTCGCCGCGCAAGACTTCGGCCAGCGTGCCGGCCGATGCGTGAATGCGGCCGTCGTAGCCCGGCATGCCATTGGCCCACTCGGCGATGATGCCCACGCCCACGGAGTGGGGGTTGCGCCCCGTGAGCAGCGAGGCCCGCGTCGGCGAGCACATCGCGGTCACATGGAAGTTGTTGTAGCGAACCCCCTGCGAAGCCAGACTGTCCATGGCCGGTGTCGAAATCTCAGACCCATAGCAGCCCAGATCCGAGAAGCCCACATCGTCCAAGACGATGATGACCAGATTCGTCGGTCGCTTCACGCTCATGACTTACTCAACCCCGCTTGCCGGAACAGGCCGGGCCACTGATCGAACTCGACGCGCAGGGCGTTGGCGAAGTCGCTGATGCTGTGTTCGGCCACGGGCGTGGCACCGAAGCGGGCGAGGCCGTCCTTGTAAGCCGGGGTCGCGGCGACCGCGCGGATCTCACGGTGCGCACGCTCGATCACGGCGTCTGGTGTACCCGCCGGCATCAGAATGCCAAACCAGGGCACCACGTTGACGCCCTCGAAACCCACTTCCTTCATCGTGGGCACCGTCGGCAACTTGGGCAGACGCACAGGCGCCACCGAGGCCAGCGCCTTGAGCTTGCCGGACTCGATGTGCGGGGGCGCGAGCGAAGAACTCATCAGCATGAAGTCCACGCGACCCGTGAGCAGGTCGGTGATCGCGGGCGGCTGACCCTTGTAGGGAATGCCAAGCATCTCGATACCCGTGGCATTGCGAAGCTGCTCGGTGCCTAGATGATTCGACGATCCATTCCCAGGGTTGGCATACGTCAGGCCGCCGCTCTTGCGCTTGCCCAGCGCCACGAAGTCCGCCATCGTGTTCACACCCAGCGTGGTGGGCACCACCAGCACGTTGGGGCTGGTCGCGAGGTTGTGGACGGGTTTGAATTCCTTGAACGGGTCGAAGGGCGGCGTGGTGCGCAGGTGCGAGGTGGTCGTGAACGGCACCGAGCCGCACAGCCAGGTGTAGCCATCGGGCTCAGCTCGGGCCACCGCTTGCGTGCCGATGGCGTGATCAGCGCCCGGACGCGACTCGATGACAAAGGGCACACCCAGCTTGGGGCCCAGTGCGTCGGCGAGGTTACGCGCCACCAAGTCGATGATGCCGCCGGCCGCCACCGGCACGACGATCTTGATGGCCTTGTTCGGCCAAGCGCCCTGCGCGTGCAGGGACCAGGGGCTGGCCGCGGCGGCGGAGGCAGCAATCGCCTTGAGGGCGAGACGACGTGTGGGCTGGGTCATGGTTTTCTCCTCGTTTGTGTAAAAGGGACAACTTGCATCAGGAATCAGTCTGTTGGGTGGCGAGCGCGTGCAGCTTCGCCAGAAGCTCGTCGCGCACGACCACCCCCTCGGCGCGTGCCTGAGCGCGCAGCGCCTCGCGGCGGGCGCCTGGCAGGCGCACTTCAGGGTCTTGCGCAATCTGCGCGAGCAGGGCCTCGACCCGCTCGAAATAAACGGCCTGACCCGCCAGGCGCTCGGGCGAGAAGGCGATGAAGGCCTGGCCGATACGCGGCGCCTTGCCCGCCGGATCGAAGAAGGCGTCGGCCTCGAAACTGAGCGATGCGCCGGTCAGCGCGCTGCACAAAAGCTCAAAGCACAGGGCCAGCATGGCCCCCTTGGCGCCACCCACAGGCAGCAGCGAACCTTGCAGGGCCTCGCGCGCGTCGGTGGTGGGCTGGCCGTGACGGTCTAGGGCCCAGCCCTCGGGAATGGGTTCGTTGCGTTGCGCCGCCAGCAGGATATGACCGCGTGCCACGGTGGTCATCGACAGATCGACCAGCAAGGGCATGCCCTGGCGGCGCGGGAAGATCGCCGCGACCGGATTGGTGCCCAGGGCGGGCGTGCGCCCACCCCAGAACGGCATGACCGCTGGCGAATTGGACAGGGCCAGGGCCACCAGGCCGCGCGCTGCCAGCGGCTCCAGGTGCAGGCCCAGCGCACCCACATGGGACGAATTGCGCACCCCCACAAAGGCCACGCCATCGCGCAAGGCACGCTCGGTGAGCGCGGCGACGGCCAGATCGCAGGCGTCGTAGGCCAGACCGCCGCACGCATCGACCAGGACGGCAGGTCCGCCCGGCGTCGATTCCACAAGTCGGGGCACCGCCTGCGGATCGATGCGGCGGGCGCGCAGCATGTCGCAGTACATCGGGATGCGCGACACGCCATGCGTCTCAATGCCGCAGGCATCCGCCTGCACCAGCACGCGCGCGCAGGCGGCAGCGGCAGCATCGGTGACGCCGTGTTGCGTGAGGACCGCATGCGCGAGGCGCTCGAGCTCCGACCACTGCATCTTCATCGCGCACCCCCTTGCAGCACGCGACCCGGATTGAACAGACCCCGGGGATCCAGCCCCTGTTTGATGGCGCGCATGAGGCCCAGGGCCACGGGCGACTTGTAGTGATGCAAAGGGCCGATCATCTTCTGCCCGATGCCGTGTTCGGCCGCGATGGAGCCGCCGCGGCGGACCACCCGGCTCCAGACCGCGTCATGGATCGCCGCCTGGTGAAGCGCCAGATAGGTCGATGCGTCCTGGCCTTCGGGCGCTTGCATGTTGTAGTGGAGGTTGCCATCACCCAGATGCCCGAAGCAGCGAATCTGAAGGCCCTCGAAGGTCTGGCTCAAAAAGGTATTCGTCTCTTGCAGGAAGCCGTCGATGGCCGAGATCGGCAAGGCAATGTCATGGCGCAACGCAGGCCCTGCCGATGCCTGGGCCAGGGGCAGCGCCTCACGCGCTTGCCACAGCGCCTGCGACTGGGCCAGCGAGCTCGCGACCACCCCATCACGCAACAACGCACGATCCATCGCCTGCTCGAACAGCCGCTGCAAACGCTCGCTCAGAGTCGCTTCGTCGCAGGCGGCGCTCACCTCGATCAGCACGCTCCAGGGTCCCTCGGGCGGCAAGGCTTGGCGAGTCGGGTGATGACGGGCCAGCAGGCCGATACTTTCCCGGGACATCAGCTCGAAACTGGTGAGGTCAGGCCCCAGACGCTCACGCGCCATAGCCAGCAGGTCGACCGCCTGGTCCACGCGATCCAGGACCGCCCACGCGGTCAGCTGCGAATGCGGGCGCGGCGCCAGCTTGAGAGTGGCGGCGGTGATGATGCACAGCGTGCCCTCGCTGCCCACGAAAAGATCACGCAGGTCGTAGCCCGTGTTGTCCTTGCGCAGCCCGCACAGGCCATCCCAGACCTCACCCTGGGCGGTGACCACCTCCAGCCCGAGGCACAGCTCACGGGCATTGCCATAGCGAAGCACCTGCGTGCCGCCGGCATTCGTCGCCAGATTGCCGCCGATCGTGCAGCTGCCTTCTGCGGCCAGGCTCAAGGGAAACAACAGGCCATGGGCTTGTGCATGGTCCTGCACAGTCTGCAGGATGCAGCCTGCCTCCACCGTCATCGTCAGATTGGCAGTGTCTACGGCGCGCAGTCGATTGAGCCGACGCGTACTGACCACCACCTGCTGGCCCGACGCATCTGGTACGCCACCGCCGACCATGCCCGTGTTGCCCCCTTGCGCCACGACGCTGACGCCGGCTAGCGCGCAGGCCTTGACCACATCGGCCACCTGCTGCGTGCTCGAAGGCGACACCACTGCCAGTGCTTTGCCCTGGTAGAGGCCTGACCAATCGCGCTCCCAGGCGCTGAGGTCGCCCTCGCTGCGCACATGGTCTGCGCCCACACACGACCGAAGTTGATCGAGCAATCCGTTCACGACGGGCTGACTCCGATCATCTGCAAGGCCTGGTCGATCGCTTCGCGCAGGCTTTGTTCGTCGGCGATGCCTCTGCCGGCGATATCGAACGCCGTGCCGTGGTCCACCGAGGTCCGCACGAAAGGCAGTCCGACAGTGATGTTGACGCCCGCCTCCAGGCCCAGCACCTTGACGGGCCCATGTCCTTGGTCGTGGTACATCGCCACCACCAAGTCGTAGTCACCGCGTCGCGCCAGGAAGAACAGCGTGTCGGCAGGTAAAGGTCCGTGGACCTGCAGACCGTCGGCACGGCAACGCGCCACGGCGGGTTCGATCTTGTCGGCTTCTTCTCCCTCGCCAAACAGACCGTTTTCACCCGCGTGCGGATTGATCCCGCACACCGCGATACGAGGCTGGGCGATACCGGCGCGCAGCAGCGCCTCATGCCCGCGGCGGATGGTGCGCTCGACCAGTCCAGGCTCGATGCGCTCGATCGCGTGGCGCAGACCGATGTGGGTGGTGACGTGGATCACACGCAGGCGGGGCGCCATCAGCATCATGCTCACCTCGGGCGTTCCCGAGAAATGCGCCAGCATCTCGGTGTGCCCCGGGAAGATATGGCCCGCAGCGTGCAGCGCCTCCTTGTTCAGAGGGGCTGTCACGATGGCCTGCAACACGCCGTCCATGGCCAGGCGCGAGGCCCTCTCCAGATAGCGGAAGGCGCACTCACCGCCTGCGGCGCTCACCTGCCCGAAGGCAATGTCTTGCGCCGGCACGCCAGGATCCAGGCAGTGGATCACCGACGAACTCGCCGGGATCTTGTGCGGGTGGTCGACCTCGGTCACGGTGACCTCAATGCGGGCGCGACGCGCGGCTTCGCGCAAGCGCTCGGCATTGCCGATCACGACGGTGGACACTGGTGGCGGTCGCTTGTGCAAAGCCTTGACGACCACCTCCGGCCCGACCCCGGCGGGGTCTCCCATGGTGATCCCGATGGCGCGTGGGTTCATGTTTGTTTCTCGGTCGTGAGCGCTTGCAGCGTGCCGCCCATGCGCGCGATGCGCACCAGGGTGGCGGGATCGCCGAAGCTGCCCGATTTGATCACCAGGTGCTTGGCGCCCTCGGGCAGCGGCAGGCGCGCCAGACAGACGCCCGGCTCGATCTGGCCCAGGATATCCACGTGGGTCAGCCCCAGTGCGTCGCATAGCGCGCGTGCGGTCTCGCCACCGGTGGCGACATACACATCGGCAGGTGGCGACTGCGCCAGCACCGTCTTGACGAAACGCCACGCCAGCTCTCGGCCATGCGGCTCGCCACTCGGATCGGGTCGGGTGGCGTACAGACGCAGCGGGGCATCCTCGCCCGGGGGCGAGAAGGCGTCCGCCAGGTCATGCCCCGGCTGCCACCAGTGCACAGGTTCGCCGCATGTTTGCGCCAGTTGTGACAGCTGCTCGCGGGCAGGTCCGGTGCGGCTGCCGACCAGTACCGACATGCGAGGTGTGACGCCCAGGGTGCACAAGCCACGAGGAATGGCCAGCGCGCGGGCCAATGCGCCCGCCAAGCCGGCCGACCCGATGGCGGTGTAGGGTGCAGGCAAGGACTCCAGCACGCTGGCCATGACGTCGAGTTCTGCGTCCGTGTCCGCATCGACCACGGTGACCGGATACTGGCCCATGGCCTGCAGCAGGCCCTGCCGAACGCCGGCAGTGTCTGATGCGCCCAGACGATAGTGCGCCGCCTGCAGGCCGGCTTGCCGCAGGCACTCCACCGCCGACTCCGTACCGTGCGCGAGGCTGCGCCCCGGCGCCAAGTGAATGCGGCTATCACGCAGACCGCGCCCTAGGCGAGGCAGGGCAGGACACATCAGGGCCGGTCGGCCTGTGGCACGTACCACGGCTGCCACCAGCGCCGCCCAGTTTCCGCGCAGCAGCGAGTCGATCTTCACGTAGGTCCGGCGGGAGGGAGCGATCGAGGCGACCACATCGGCCGGCAACAGGGGCAGGGTGTCGCGGGCATCGAGGTCCCAGACCACGGTGGCCATCTCACTCAGGCCGGGCCCCGGCACCAATCGCAAGCAGGCGGCGGCGCCCGCCGGCGTGAATTCCGCAGCGCATTCGGCCGCACCAGACAGGTCGTCGGCAATCACGACCGTGCTTGCGGTCTCGGACTTGCGATCTGGGTGTTTAAATTGCACGCAGGAAATGTATTCTGCATACAGAATGGAGTCAATCCAGTCGCAGCCAGTCGTATAGTGCAAGCCGTTTTTCCAACCATTCCGTTCTGACGATGGCCACCCAGACCCCCAGGAAGGCGACGTCCCGGCCCGCCCGCGCCACACCCTTGGCGCCGCCTGAAGACAGCGGCGACGCGCTGGCCGATGCGGCGTACCAAGCGATCCTGGCCGAGATCTTTGCTGGGCGCATGCGCTCGGGCGAGTCGATCAGCGAAGTGGAGCTCGCACGCCGACTGGGCATGAGCCGCACGCCGGTGCACCAGGCGGTGCGGGAATTGGTCAGAGACGGCTTGCTCACGCAGGCGCCGAACCGACGCCCCGTCTTCCACACCTTCACGTCGGCGGACGTACAGGAGATCTATCAGATGCGGCTTTTGCTGGAGACCGAGGCGGCAGCTCTGGCCGCCTTGCGTCTGGACCGGCCGCGTCTACAAAAGCTGATGGCCGACTGCGCCGACCTGCGTCGCAACCTCAAGGCGCGGGACGTCTTGACACGTTGGGCCGACCTGGACGAGCGCTTTCACCGCGAGATCGCGCTGGCTTCTGGCAACCGGCGCCTGGCCCAAGACATCTTCCGCTATCGGCTGGTGCACCGCGGTTTCAACACGATGCGCTTCACCGCCGATCTGATTCCGCAGTCCTTGCTGGAACACGAAAAGTTACTGGCCGCACTGGACGCCCGCGACGCACAGGCCGCGCGCGCCGCGATGACGACCCACTTGCGCGAGTGGCAGGCGTATTACGTGCGCTCGTTTGCGGGCTGAACGACGGGCGGCGAGCAAGCAGGCAAAAAAAACGCAGCCGAAGCTGCGTGATGAGACTGCGTTTACGTTTTTCTTCCCCTGACCTGTCTATTCTTCTCCCCCTGTGGAGGGCTCCCTGCTTTACCTGAACGTTGTGAGACAGCGCTTGGGGATTGTGGACAGGCGCGCCAGGGGATGCCTGAATGGGGGCTGTCGGGGCGGGCTTGCCTTTGACCTCAACGCGCAGGAGCCGCAGGAGCAGCCACCCCACCCACAATCACCGTCACCATCCGCTGCGGCTGCAACTTGCGCGCAAACGCCGCCCGGATCTCGGCCACCGTGACCGCTTGTACCTGCTGGCGCCAGGTATCCAGGTAACTCAGTGGCAGATCGTTCCAGGCGATCGCCGACACGTTGTCCAGGAGCTTGCGGTTGGTATCGATACGCAACGCAAATCCCCCAATGAGGTTGTCACGCGCCGCCTGCAATTCAGTCTCGGTCGGCCCCTCGGCGACAAAGCGTGACACCACCTCGCGCGCCACCAGCACCGCCTGCTGCGCCTGGTCTGGGCGCGTCTGCAAGCCCAGCGCGAAGGCGCCTGCATGCAGCCCTGGCGAAAAATTGCTGTAAACGCTGTAGGACAGTCCCCGCTTTTCGCGCACCTCGGTCGACAGCCGCGAGACAAAGCCGCCCCCACCGAGGATGTAGTTGCCCACCAGCAGCGGGAAAAAGTCAGGGTCGTTGCGCTTGTAGCCCGGTTGCCCGATCAGGACATGGGCCTGCGCAGAGTTGAATGCAACCTCACGAGTCACTGGCGCCGACAGCGGCGCGACCTCGGGCACGGGCGGCAAGGCCTCGCAACGCCCATTCGCGCTCGCAGGCAAGCGAGACAACAAGGCGCTTGCGATCTGGTCGGCCTGGGCGCGGGTGATGGCACCGACCAGCGTCACCTTGGCGCGGCAGGCCTGCACATGGCGGACATGAAAGGCGCGCATGTCATCGACCGTGACCGTGGCCAGCGTGGCCTCGGTGGCCTCCTGGCCGTACGGGTGATCGCCGTACACCGCTGGCGCCCACGCGCGCCAGGCCGCAGTGGCCGGACGCGTGTAGGACTCGCGCAGCGCGGCGACGATTCGGGCGCGTTCGCGTGCCCAGATCGTCGCCGAGAACGAGGGCTCGCCGATCTGGCGGGCGGCCAGAGCCACCGCACGCGCCAGCAGCTCGGGATCGGCCAAGGTGCGCAAGGAAAAACTCATGCGGTCATTGCCCGCACCACCGCCAAACTGCGCACCCAGATCGGCCCAGGCTTCACCCAGCTGGTTTTCGTCCATCGCCGTGTCATAGCGCGTGATCGCACCGGCCGCGCCGCGCCGCGGATCGCGCGCGAGGATGCCGGTCTCCATCATGTCGGCAGTGACGTTGGCCAGCGTCGGCTTGCCTGCCGGATCGCGCCGGGTCCCGGCGTCGAAATCAATCTGCACATCGACAATGGGAATGGCCGAACTCTCGACAAAATAAATCCGCGCGCCACTGGGCTGCACCCAGTGCTGGATCGGCAAGGTGGCAAAAGCCAAAGGCGAGAAAACGCCCAGCATGAGGGGGACCAGCCAGGTGGGTGACATCCGGAGGGTCAAGGTGCGAAGTAGGGACATGACAGGGGCTCGCATTCGAGTTCGACTCAATGGCGCGCGCCCGACGGCGACACACGCGGCTTGCGCTCGGGATCGAGCGGCAGGGGATGCAACACGCCCGCGGTCAGCTGGTCGTCGCTGAAATAGCGTGCCGCGACCGACTGCACCTGGGCCGCCGTCACTTCGCGCAAGCGGCGAAACAGACGCTCGCCCGCGTCAGGCTCGAAGCCGATGGCCCAGAAGGCGCCCAGCTCACGCGCCTGGCTAAAGACCGAGTCCAGCTTGTAGACCTCACTGGCAATCCATTGGGTCTTGACGCGTTGCAGCTCGGCCTCTTGAACGCCCTCGCGCGCGATGCGATCCACCTGGGCGCGCAGCGCCAACTCCACCTGCTGCACGGTCTTGCCGGGTGCCGGAATGCCCGCCAGCGTGAACATCTGGGGCCCACGACCCCATAGACCGTTACTGGCACTAACCGAATCGGCCACGCGGTCGGGGCCCTGGGTCAAAGCGCGGCTCAGGCGAGCACCCGAATAGCCATCGAGCACCGCGGCCAGCACCGAAAGCGCCAGCGCATCGTCGTGAGCGGGCGACGGCTCCAGCGAGGTCAATCGCGGCACCTTGAACATCAAGGCTTTGAACGCCTGATCGGCCGGGGCCTTCACTTCGATCCGGCGCACACCCGTCTGCAGTGGCTCTTCACGCGGCTTGCGCACGGGCACAGGCCCTGCGGCAATACCGCCGTAATAGCGCTGGGCCAGACGCAGCACCTGGGCCGGGTCCACATCACCCGCGACGACCACGGCGGCATTGGCCGGCACGTACCAGCGGCGATAGAAGGCCCGCACGTCCTCGGGCGTCATCGCATCGAGATCGTTCATCCAGCCGATGATGGGCCGGCGATACGGCGAGGCGATGAAGGCCGTCGCATACAGGGCCTCGAACAAACGCGCGCGCGGCGAATCATCGGTCCGCAGGCGGCGCTCCTCTTTGACCACCTCGAGCTCGCGCCGGAACTCGTCGTCCGACCATTGGTTGTTGGCAAAACGATCGGCCTCCAGCCGCATCACATCTTCGAGGCGCGAAGACGGGATCTGCTGGTGATAGCCCGTGAAATCACGCGCAGTGAAGGCGTTGTCGCGCCCGCCCAGGGCCGCCACGCGGCGCGAGAACTCGCCCGGCCCGAGCTCGCGTGTGCCCTTGAACAACATGTGCTCCAGCACATGGGCCACGCCGCTGGTGCCATCGACTTCGTCCATCGAGCCCACACGCACCCACACCATGTGCACCGCCGTGGGCGCACGCCGATCCGGTTTGACGATCAGGGTCATGCCGTTGGCGAGGGTGTGGCGCTCGACGCGGGCGCCCACTTGCGCGCTGACCGCGCCCGACCCCAGCAGGCCCAGCGCCATGAGCGCGGGCAACAGCCAGGACAGCAGGCGGGACACAGAGCGATGATGCATGGACAGTTTCATAGAATCCTGCGACTTCCCGAAGTGGCTCAATGTTCAGTTTTTTCCGAAAAAAATCCCCGGCTCCCGCCCCTGATGCCGCGCCTGGCGCATCCGCCGAGGGCAGCAGCCTCATCGGCAGCGCCCTGGGACGCGCCCTGGAGCTGCCGGCGCAAGCGCCCGTCTCCGCCGAGCGCCAGACCTGGTTTGGCAAGCTGCGCGCGGGCCTGCGCAAGACCGGATCGGGCCTGTCCCAGGTCTTCACCGGGGCGCAAATCGACGATGCCCTGTACGAGGAGCTCGAGGCCGCCCTGCTCATGGCCGACGCCGGCGTACAGGCCACCGAATGGCTGCTCCAAGAGGTCAAACGCAAGGTGGCGGCCACCGGGGCCACACGACCCGTGCAGGTTCAGAACATTCTCGCCGACGTTCTGGCCCAGCTGCTCCAGCCTTTGCAAAAGCCCTTGGTGATTGGTGCGCACACACCCACCGTGATCATGGTGGCCGGCGTCAACGGCGCGGGCAAGACCACCTCGATCGGCAAATTGACCCACCACCTGGCCAGCGAAGGCGCCTCGGTGCTGCTGGCGGCGGCCGATACCTTCCGTGCGGCGGCGCGCGAGCAGCTGGCGGTCTGGGCCGACCGCAACACCGTCGAAATCGTGAGCCAGGAAGGCGGCGACCCCGCGGCGGTGAGCTTTGATGCGGTCAGTGCGGGCCGCGCGCGCGGCAAGGACGTGGTGTTGGTCGACACCGCGGGCCGCCTGCCCACGCAGATACACCTGATGGAAGAACTTCGCAAGATCAAGCGCACCATCGCGCGCGCCGGCGCCGGTGCGGCCGATACTGTGGCGCCCCCTCACGAGGTGCTGCTGGTGATTGATGGCAACACCGGCCAGAACGCGCTGGCCCAGGTCAAGGCCTTCGACGCGGCGCTGGGGCTGACAGGCCTGATCGTCACCAAGCTCGATGGCACGGCCAAGGGCGGCGTGCTGGCGGCCATCGCCCAGGAAAAACCCATTCCCGTGTACTTCATCGGCGTGGGCGAGAAGCTGGAAGATCTCGAGACCTTCAACGCCCGCGAGTTCTCGCTGGCGCTATTGGGACAGTCCTGAACCGGTGGCGGGCAAGGCCTTCGGCCTGCGTCTATAAACGGGCGGTGACCCGAACCCGACTCGTGATCGTGACCCCCGCCCTGGCCGATGCCAACAACGGCAATTGGCAGACCGCGCGGCGCTGGCAGCAGCTACTGGCCCAAACGCATGCCGTGCGCCTGGTCAAAGACTGGCCCGATCGCGAGGCCGAGCGTGATCACGTGATGCTGGCCCTGCACGCGCGCCGCTCCGCATCGGCCATCGCCGCTTGGGCCCAGGCGCACCCGGGCCAGGGCCTGGCCGTGGTGCTGACAGGCACAGACCTGTACCAGGACATCCACCACGACGTCAGCGCCCAAGACTCGCTGGCCGCGGCCCAGCGCCTGGTCGTCTTGCAGTCACTGGGCATCGACGCTCTGCCCGCCGCCTACCGCACCCGAGCGCGCGTGATTCACCAGTCCACCACCGCCCGCCAGCCCCTGCCCAAGACCGACCGCCACCTGCGTGCCGTGATGGTGGGCCACCTGCGCGCAGTCAAGAGCCCACAAACGTTGATGCACGCAGCTCGCCTGCTGGCGCACCGCAGCGACATCCGCATCGATCACATCGGCGACGCGCTCGAAGGCGACTGGGCCGCACAGGCCCGCGCCACCCAGGCCGATGTGCCGACCTACCGCTGGCTCGGCCCCTTGCCCCATCCCCGCACCCGCCAGGCGATCCAGCGCGCCCATGTCCTGGTACACACCAGCGCCATGGAAGGCGGTGCCCACGTGATCATGGAAGCCGTGCGAAGTGGCACGCCGGTGCTGGCCTCGCGTGTGGATGGCAATGTGGGCATGCTCGGGACCGACTACGCTGGCTACTTCGACCACGGCGACGCCGGGCAGCTGGCCCGCCTGCTCGAACAATGCCGCGAACACCCCGCAGGCGGCCTGCTGGCGCACCTGCGCGCACAATGCGAGCGCCGCGCACCGCTCTTTACCCCGCAAGCCGAACGCGCCAGCCTGCTGCAACTTCTTGAGGACCTGAAGCCATGAACGCCCCCATCACCCCCACGACCGCCACCGAGCCACGCCTGACCTCGCTCTCGCACGGCGGCGGCTGCGGCTGCAAGATCGCCCCGGGCGTTTTGTCCGAAATCCTCAAGGGCACGGCTGCCATGCCCATCCCGCCGCAGCTGCTGGTCGGGATCGAGACCGCCGACGACGCCGCGGTCTACCAGCTCAATGAAGAACAGGCGCTGATCGCCACCACCGACTTCTTCATGCCCATCGTCGATGACCCCTACGACTTCGGGCGCATCGCCGCGACCAACGCCATCTCCGACGTCTACGCCATGGGCGGGCAGCCGATCATGGCCCTTGCCCTGGTCGGCATGCCCATTAGCGTGCTGTCCACCCAGACCATCGGCCGCATCCTGGAAGGCGGCCAGGCGGTGTGCCGCGCCGCCGGCATCCCCATCGCGGGGGGCCACACCATCGACTCGGTCGAACCGATCTACGGCCTAGTGGCCCTGGGCCTGGTGCACCCGAAACACGTCAAGCGCAACGCCGATGCCCGCCCCGGCGATGTCCTGATCCTGGGCAAACCCCTGGGCGTGGGTGTGCTCTCGGCGGCCCTGAAAAAGGAAACCCTGAGCGCCGAGGGCTACGCCCAAATGATCGAGGTGACCACCCATCTGAACACGCCGGGCCCGGAGCTGGCGAGGCTTCCCGGTGTGCATGCGCTCACTGACATCACCGGTTTCGGTCTCGCTGGCCATGCCCTGGAGCTGGCGCGCGGCGCCCAGGCCAGCATCACCCTGGACTGGGCGAAGGTGCCCCTGCTGCCCGGCGTGGTGGACCTGGCCCGGGCCGGTTGCGTGACCGGCGCCTCGGGCCGCAACTGGGCAGGCTATGGCGCTGAGGTTGGCCTACCCGCCGGCTTCGATGCGGTGCATCAGGCACTCTTGAGCGACCCCCAGACCAGCGGCGGCCTGCTGGTGTCCTGCACGCCTGACGCGGTGGACGCGGTGCTGGCCGTCTTTGCCCGCCATGGCTTTGGCCAGGCCGCCGTGGTCGGCGAGGTCACGCCGGCCGGAACAGGGCCGCGACTGCAGGTGCGCTGACCGCTGGGGCCACCCGACTCGGCCTTAGCACTCTCGCCGGCAGAGTGCTAATATGACCCCCTTGTGATGAAAGGAGCGGCTCATATGAACCCTTCCGTCGGAACCCCTGCCCACGCCCTGACCGCGGCCAACCCCTGGTCCACGGTGCCCGCCCTGGGCAATCTGGACGCCTACATCTCCGCTGTCAATCGCCTGCCCCTGCTCACCCCCGAGGAGGAGCAAGCCTACGCACGCAAGCTGCGTGACCACAACGACCTCGAAGCCGCCGGTAAGTTGGTGCTCTCGCACCTGCGCCTGGTGGTCTCGGTCTCGCGCAAATACCTCGGTTACGGCCTGCCCCATGGCGACCTGATTCAGGAAGGCAACATCGGCCTGATGAAGGCCGTCAAGCGCTTCGACCCCGACCAGGGCGTGCGCCTCGTGAGCTACGCACTACACTGGATCAAGGCCGAAATCCACGAGTACATCCTGCGCAACTGGCGCATGGTCAAGGTGGCCACCACCAAGGCCCAGCGCAAACTGTTCTTCAACCTGCGCTCCATGAAGCAAGGCTTCAAGGGCGACGCCGATGCGCCCACCCACCGCGACACGCTGACCGACGCGCAGATCGACATCATGGCGCGCGAGCTGAATGTGAAGCGCGAAGAAGTGATGGAGATGGAAACCCGCATGTCCGGTGGCGATGTGGTGCTCGATCCGGCGCCGGGCGATGACGGCGAAGAGGCCTTTGGCCCCGTGGCCTATCTGGCCGATGCCAGCCACGAGCCCACCGCGATGATCGAATCGCAGCAACGTGATGTGCTGGCCACCGACGGCATCGCCGCCGCCCTGGACACGCTCGATCCGCGCAGCCGACGCATCGTCGAAGAACGCTGGCTCAAGGTGAACGACGACGGCTCGGGTGGCCTCACCCTGCACGATCTAGCCGCTCAATACGGGGTGTCCGCCGAGCGGATCCGCCAGATCGAGGTGGCCGCCATGAAGAAGATGCGTCAGGCGCTGGCCGCCTACGCCTGACCGCGCTGCCTTGCCCGTTCGCAGAAAGAAGTCGTCGATGCGCCGTACCCTCCTCGCCCTGTCCCTGAGCCTGCTCGCCAGCAGCGTGATCGCCCAGACCGCGCCGGCCGCGAGTGCCGCTGCCTGGCCCTCCAAGCCGATTCGTCTGCTCGTGGGATTTCCCGCGGGCTCCTCACCGGACCTGACTGCGCGCACGCTGGCCGAGCCGCTGTCCAAGGCCCTGGGCCAGCCGGTGATCGTCGAGAACCGCGCGGGCGCCGCCGGCAACATCGCCGCCGACCTGGTGGCCAAGGCCACCGACGAACACACACTGGGCCTCTTGATCAACGGCAACATGACGATTGCCAAGTTGCTCAATCCCGCCCTGCCCTATGACCCGCTCAAGGACCTCGCACCCGTGAGCCTGATCGGCACCGCACCGCTGGTGCTGACCGCAGCCGCAGAAGTGCCTGGCGCTAACGCCCGCGAGTTCTTCGCCGCCGCACGCAGCAACGGCAACAAGTGGAGCTATGGTTCGCCCGGCGTGGGCACCGTCTCCCACATCGGCATGGAACTGCTCAAAGGCAACAGCGGCATTGATCCGGTCCACGTGCCCTATCCGGGCAACCCGCAGGTGGTCAACGCCATGATCGGCGGCCAGATCCAACTGGCCCTGTTGCCCCCGGGTCTGGCCCTGCCCCAGGTGAAAGCCGGCAAGCTCAAGGCCATTGGCATCACCTCCAGCGCGCGCAGCACACTGGTGCCTGATGTCGCCAGCCTGGACGAACTGGGCGTGACCCGCGGATTCCGCCTGGAGGTGTGGAACGGCGTCGCCGCGCCGGCCAGCCTGCCCGCGGCCCACATCGCCAAGCTGTCGGCTCTGGTGAGCGAGATCGCGCGCAGCCCGGACGTGCGCCAGAAACTCACGCAGCAAGGCTGGGACGTTGCGGGCACGCCGGCCGACGGCCTGGCCCAGCGCATCAAATCGGATGCGGCGCAATTGGGCGGCGTGATCACCTCGCGCGGTATCAAGGCGGAGTGATCGGCGCACAAGACGCACGCCACGCGCGAACGTCAGTGCAATGCCCATGATCGCGGCGCAAGCCAGTACGCCCGTCAGCACCAGGCTTTGCAGATAGCGACCGATCTCGAAGGCCTCGCCCCGGGGCGCCAGACGGATCCCCCATTCATCGCGCAAGTGCAGCGCGAGCCCCAGCAACCCTTGCGCCTCGTGTGATTCGACGAAAGCCGGATCGCGACAGGCCACAGGCCACTGGCCCTGTGCATCGCGCACGCACACCCACCGACCATCCAGACGCCGCTCGCGCCAGCGGTCTTTGGCGCTTTGCAGGAACTGGCTCGGTTTGAGGGCCCATTTCTTCTCGAGCGCGATCAGGGTGCCATCACGGTGCCAGCGCGCCACCACATCGCCGACCCGGCGCTCAAGCTCGCGGCCTTGCTCGCTGCGCGCCACGCTGATCGCCCAGGGCACGACCAGGGTGGAGACCAGAGGTGCACGGTAATCCTGCCAGTGCGGTTGGCGACGCAGGTGCTGCACCGCCGCCTCGGTGTACAGCAGGCCCGCGCAGTGGCCCTGCTCCAGGGCTTGCACGGCCTGCGTGATATCGGGCGCCAGATGCAGACGCAGATGATGGCGCTGCGCCAGCATGGCGTTGAATGCAGCGCCCTGCACGGCGCACAGCACGCGGCCTCGAAGATCGGACCACTGGGTCTCGCGCTGTTCGGGCCGCAGCAGCACGTCGACCCCGGAGCCGTAGTAGTGCGGCTCGATCGCCGTCGCCCCCGCGCGGCGCGCCGAGGTGTCGCCGGCCGAGGCGATGATCAGGTCCACCGCGCCATCGCGCAGGCGGGCAAAGCGATCCTGCGCGGTCACGGGCACCAGCCGCAGCCGCACGCCCAGGTGATCGGCCAGTGACTGGGCCAGATCCACCTCCAGTCCCCGGTGACGGCCTTTCGCATCGAGCATGGCAAAGGGCGGGAAGTCGGTTCTGACGCCCACCGCGACCTCGCCGCGCGCGCGGATTCTTTCCAAGGCGGGGCTGTCGGTGGCCACCGAAGCCGCGGCGGGCCCACCCGCCAACAGGCCGACACACGCAGCAAATCCCCAACACCCGCGGACCCACAACTGCCCCAGATCCACGCCACACCTCGAATACGTAGTTTTTAGGACTACTTATTTCATCGAAGTGAAGCATTGGGAAAGCAACAAATCTGCAAATTTTGAGAACGGACGAAGACGCCGCCAACTGACCTTTAACGAGCAGCTAACGATCTAAATATCAAGTCAATATGAAAAATTAGATACCACTTAAAATTAGGTCACAACAGGCAGTTCAAGTCGCTGATGGCGAGGGTGCAAGCCAACTTTCAAAGTGTGCGCACCCGAGCCTGCGTTGATGACTTTTGAAAAGAAGAATTTACATCCCGGTTGCCGTCAAGTTCTGGATTTGCCTGGGCTTCGCCGCGGTATGGATGTTTCTCTCCATCTGGTTATCGCAACCCTGGTTGCATGACCTGGGACAGCTCACCCACCCCTGGTTGGCCGCCTACCTGATCGGGTTCATCGCCATCTTCCCGGGCTTCATCAATGCCTTCGTGCTGATGGCCCTGGTGGTGGATCAACGCCCTCGCATTCGCCCGGTCGCAACCTACCCGGACATCACCCTCCTGGTTGCGGCCTACAACGAGGCCGGCTCGATCGCGGAAACCGTGCACAGCGTGTTCAATCAGGCCTACCCGGGGCGCACCTACGTGTACGTGATCAACGATGGCTCGCGCGATGCAACGGCCGACGAGGTGCGCGCGCTGCTGCCGCTGTACCCTGACCTGCGCCTGATCGACATGCCGCGTAACCAGGGCAAGTCGCACGCCCTGAACAAGGGGCTGCATGAATGCACCACCGAACTGGTGTTGACGCTGGACGCCGACTGCCTGCTGTGGCGCGATGGCCTGAAGAACATCGTCGGGCGCTACCTGTCTGACCCGCCCGGCACCCGCGCCGTCGCCGGACTGGTGCTGATACGCAACTCGCGTGACAACTGGATCACTCGCACCCAGGAGTGGGACTACTTCCTGGGCATCGCCGCCACCAAGCGCGTGCAATCGCTGTTTCAGGGCACGCTGGTGTCGCAGGGCGCGTTCTCGGTCTATGACCGTGCCACGGTCGCCGCGCTGGGCGGCTGGCCGCATGTGGTGGGCGAGGACATCGTCCTGACCTGGAGGATCCTCGAGCAGGGATACCGCGTGGGCTATGCCGAGAACGCGGCGGTGTTCACACGTTGCCCCGATACGCTCAAAGGCTTCGTGCGCCAGCGCCAGCGCTGGTCGCGCGGCATGATCGAAGCGTTCAAGGCCACGCCCCGCCTGTTGATCAAGCCGCGCCTGACCTTGCTGTACATCTGGTGGAACCTGATGTTCCCGTTCATGGACCTGGCCTACACCGTGGGCTTCCTGCCCGGACTGGTGCTGGCGCTATTCGGCTACTACTGGATCGTCGGCCCGATGACGCTGGCCTTGCTGCCCCTGAGCGCGGTGTTCACCTGGATCATGTACCGCGCAGCCAAGAAATCGTTCGATGAACTCGGGCTGAAGGTACGGCGCAACCCCAGCGGCTTCGTGATCTACAGCCTGGCCTACACCCTCATCTTGCAGCCCGCCTGCGTCTGGGGCTACGCGGTGGAGTTGCTGGGACTGCGCAAGACCTGGGGGACCAAATGAATCACCGAACCACCCACCAATCCAAGGTCCGCCGCCCCGCTTGCGCAGTGCTGATTGCGCTGGCGAGTCTCGCGGCTTGCGCACAAGCGCCAAGCCAGGAGGCGCCTGCAACGCGTGGCATGGCCGTATCGGTACCCGACGTTTTCGTGTCGTCGGACAGCGAAGGCTTCACCACCCGCAAGGTGGGCATGGGCCTGTACCCGGGGTACGCGCATGGCGAGCGCTACACCGGCCTGCAGGTGCAACGCACAAACTACAGCCAGAGCGACTGGCGCGCACACAGCGAGGCGATCTCGCTGGTGCATCGGGCGGTCAACCCGCGCAATGCCTTGGGCTATCAGGTCAAGGTCGGCATCGACCAGCTCGATTCCAAGCAGTTGCTGACCCTGGACAGCAGCTACCACCTGGCCTTGAACGAGACCACCACCGCGGAATTCCTGGTCCATCGGGAACGGGTCGAGACCCCCAGCGCGCTGGACGCGGGCCTGTCCATGACCTCGGGCGGCGCCGGCCTGTGGCATCAAGTGAACGAGCGATTCAACGCTGGCGGCATCGTGCAGATGATGCGGTTTTCCGACGGCAACACGCGCACGCAGCTGCGACTGCGTGGCGTCTACGACCTGCTGCCCGAACACGGCATCACCGCGCAACTGCGCTATCGCGGCTACCGGGCCAGCGACACGCAGGTGACCCGACGCTATTTCAATCCGGGCGAGTTCGAAGAAGTGATGGCCGCCGTGGGCCTGCGCCGACAGGTCGCAGGCTGGGTGGTGCGTGGCACCTTGGGCCTGGGGCGCCAGCGCGTCGACGCCGACGGCTCAACGCCCACCGAACTCGCGGAGCTGTCCGTGACCAGCCCGATCGCCGGGCCAGTGTTCTGGCGTGCACGCGTCGGCTACAGCCGCGCCTCAGGCCTGCAGGGCCCGGACTACCGCTATCGGTTCCTGATGAACGAGCTGTTCGCCGCGTTCTAGGCGCCGCCCAGCATCAGCCGCAGGTCATGGGTCAGCACCTGCGGGCCCGAACCGGGACGCACGTACAGGCGCAGACGACCCTGGGTGTCGTAGACGAAGCTGGCCGCCGAGTGCTCCATGGTGTAGCTGGTGGGGGTCTTACCCTCGACCTTCTTGTAGAACACCTTGAAGTCCTTGGCCGTGGCTTCAAGCTGCTCGGGCGTGCCACGCAGGGCCACGAAGGACGGATCAAAGAGCGCCATATAGCCCTTGAGAACTTCTGGCGTGTCGCGGGCCGGGTCGACCGTGATGAAGACGCCCTGCAACTTGTCGCCGTCGGCGCCGAGCTGGCGCTTGACTTCAGCCAACTCGATCAGGGCGGTGGGGCACACATCGGGGCATTGCGTGAAGCCAAAGAACACCACCACCAGCTTGCCGCGAAACTCCTGCAGGCTGCGAGGCTGCCCCAGCGAATCGGTGAGGCGAAAGTCCTTGGCGTAATCGGCACCCGTGATGTCGATCGACTTAAACGGCGCCTTGGCCGGACCGCAAGCGGCCAAGGCGCTGGCCAGGGCTATTCCCAGGACGATTTGGCAAATCGATCGGCGTTGCATCGCAAGGGTCTCACAGTAGGTAGTGATCGAGCAGCAAGGCCGCAAACAGGCCACTCAGGTGAATCAGGGAGAAGCGGAAGGTGCGACGCGCCAGTTCGTCGGAGTACTCGCGCCACAGCTTGTAGCCATAGGCGACGAACATCCCGTTGAACACCAGCGAGGCCACCAGATACAGCCAGGAGCTCATGCCGATGATGAAAGGCAGCAGGCAGGAGGCAAACAGCACCAGGGTATAGAGCAGGATCTGCAAGCGCGTGAACTCGTTGCCGTGGGTCACCGGCAGCATGGGCAGGCCCGACTTGCGATAGTCCTCGACGCGATACAAGGCCAGCGCCCAAAAATGCGGCGGTGTCCACAAAAAAATGATCAGAAACAGGATCAAGGCCTCGGGCCCGACATCGCCCGTGAGCGCAGCCCACCCCAGCACGGGCGGCATCGCGCCCGAGGCGCCGCCGATCACGATGTTCTGCGGCGTGAGCGGCTTGAGAATCACCGTGTAGATCACCGCATAGCCGACGAAGGTGGCGAAGGTGAGCCACATCGTGAGCGGATTGACCGTGACCCACAGCAGCCACGAACCCAGCGCGCACAAGGCGGCCGAGAACACCAGCGTCTGCCAGTCCGACAACTCGCCCTTGGCGGTGGGCCGCCAGGCGGTGCGCTTCATCTTGGCGTCGATGCTTTTCTCGACCAGGCAGTTGAAAGCGGCTGCGGCACCGGCCACCAGCCAGATGCCCAACGACGCCAAGCCCGCCACACGCAGTTGGTCCAGGGAGGGCAGGCCCGGAACGGCCAACACCATGCCGATCACGGCACAAAACACGATCAACTGCACGACGCGCGGTTTGGTCAGCGCGTAGAACTGGGCATAACGGTTCATGCGCGCACCTCCTGACGTTGCGGGTGCAGCTCGCACAGCATCCAGGAGAACACCACGACCAGGCCCGCCGCGCCGCCGGTATGACTGACCGCAGCGACCAGCGGCCACCCCAGCACCACATTGGACAAGCCGGTGAAAAACTGCCAAGCAGCCAGCGCCAGCACCCACATCGCTGCGCGGGGCCAGTGCGCCCCATGCAGGCGCCAGGCCAGCACCCCCAACAGCGGCAGCAGCAGATAGGCCATGAGACGGTGCACATAGTGAATGGCGGTGAGGGCCGCCAGCGTGACGGGCTCGCCCGTGCCGCTCAAACCCAGGGGCCGCCATACCTCAAAACCCTGCTTGAAATTCATGTCGGGCCACCAGGTGCCATGGCAGGTCGGAAAGTCGGTGCACGCCAGCACCGCGTAATTGGTGCTGACCCAGCCCCCCAGCGCCACCTGCAGCCACACCAGCGCGAACACCGCGAGGACACCCGTGCGCAGCGCGGGCGACACCGCCGGTGGCACCCGCGGGCGATACGCCTGCGAATAGGCGACGGCCTGCCGACACAAAAGCGCCAGCAGCACTAACCCTCCCAGCAGATGCAGGGTGACGATGGCCGGCTGCAATTTGAGCGTGACGGTGAGCGCGCCAAACGCGCCTTGCAAGCAAACCCACACCAGCGTGACCAGTGGCCAGGCCGGATGCAAGGGCAGCTCGCGCCGACGCAGCCAGCTGGTGATGGCCAATGTGAGGATCAACACGCCGACACCGGTGGCCAGATAGCGATGGATCATCTCGATCCAGGCCTTGGTGTGTGTCACCGGACCGGTGGGCATGGCCGCCTCCGCAGCGCTGATCTGCGCACGGGCGCCCGTCGGACTGACGGCGCCATAGCAACCGGGCCAATCCGGACAGCCCAGACCCGAATCGGTCAGGCGGGTGAAGGCGCCAAACAGCACCAGATCGAAGGTGAGAAACAGCGTGAGCGCAGTCAGGGCCGCCAGGCGCTGCGCGGGCGGGCGCTGCTTGTTGCGAAGCCAGACCCAGGCCAGCGGCCCCAGGGCCACGAGGATGCCCAGGATCATCAGCCGCAGGGTGGGCGACAGGTCGTACAGGGCCACGGCCTCGGTCATGGCCGCCCCGCCTGATCCCAGGAGGACGAGGCCCGCATCAAGCGTTCAAGATCACGCTTGGCGCGCGCAGCGCCATCGCGGTCGAGCCCCGCAGGAAACCGCATCATGAAGTTGCCCATGGGGTCGACCACATACAGGTGATTCGCCAGCGTCTGACCGGCCGCCGGCTGCAGCCACTGCGCCAACTGCGCGGGGTCGACGCGCCAGACCACCGCGTCCGACAGCGCAGGCAGCAACTGCGCGCGCACTGGGGTGTCATCGGTCACCAGCCACACCCGGTCCATCCGGTCCTTGTTCTTGCCCAGGGATTCGCGCAGCTGCCGCTGCAAATACAGATGCTGCTCGCAAGCCGCATCGCAAGCACCGCCGGCGACGGTGACCAGCAGCCACTGTCCGCGCAGCGTCTGCAAGGTGGTGGGTGGTCCCTGCAAGGGCGTAGCGGCCAGTGCCGGCACGGTGCGCTGGGGCTCGATCAGTTCGCCGAAGTTGCGACGGCCTTCGGGCCGGACCACGTAGTAGGTGAAGTAGGAGGCAATGACCGGCGCCGCACACACCAGCAGTACGGCCAGCATCTTCCAGCGGCCCACGACCGTGCGGCGCGCGTCTTCCTGCGCCACGCCGTCGGGGCTGGGCAGGGAATGCACCGTGAGATCCAGAGGATGGTCAGGCGGGGCGTCGGCGGGGGGCGATGAATTGGAACCAGACATAAAGAAGGAAGATCACGCCGCAAAGCGCCCACCACTGAAAGGCATAGCCATAGTTTTTGTCGGCGCTGTTGGCAGGCACCGGCCACTCGCGCAGCAGGCCCTCAGACGCAGCCCCAGTTTGCTGCACCGAGCCCTCGAGTAGCGGCAGACCGGTCTCGGCACGGAAAGCAGGCAAGTCGAGATTTTGCCGGATGGGGCCGGTGTCCGCCCCATCGAAGGCGTATAGCTTGGACGGCGCCGGGGCGATGCGGCCGCTGACCGTCACTTCGCCTGCGGGCGTGGTCACGGCGGGCAGCTGCTGGCGATCCGTGAAACTGCGCGGAACCCAGCCTCGCTGGACCAGGACCACCGCCTCGGGCGCGCCCGTGGCGTCCGGGCTCAATCGCAGCGGGGTCATCACGTAAAAGCCCACGCGCCCCTGCATCTGGCGGTTGTCCAGGTAAACGGTCTGGGCCGCCAACCACTGACCCCGCAGGATCACCGTGCGGTGTGTGAGGTCAGGCGAGCGCGGTGTGATGCGCAGGGTGTCCTGCCCCAGGGCCGGCAGGGCCTGGCGGGCCTGCTGCTGGGCCTGCAGCGACAGTTTTTCGTGCGCGCGGCCCCATTGCCACAGACCGAGCGAGAACGTGACTGCCACCCCGATCACCGCGCTCAGGGTCAAGAACCAGAAGCGAGTCGACCTCAAGGGCGTGGGCACGGGATAATCCCCTCCATGAAAGCCTTCCTGATCTCGCTGGCCTTTGTGGCCATCCTCGGCAGCCTTGGCACGGCGCTGTTCTTCATGATGCGAGGCAGCGGGACGCCGCAGGACGAAAGCCAGAAGTCGGCGCGCATGGCGCGCGCGCTGGCGTTTCGCGTGGGGTTCTCGATCCTGCTGTTCGTGTGCATTCTGGTGGCCTGGAAACTGGGTTACCTGCGTCCGACCGGCATCCCTGCGGGCGCCTGATCATCTGCCTTCCCCCAAAGAACAAGGGCCGCTTTCGCGGCCCTTGCTTCGTGGCGATTACAGCCAGTAGACCAGCACGTACAGACCCAGCCAGACCACGTCAACGAAGTGCCAGTACCAGGCAGCGCCTTCGAAGCCGAAGTGACGCTGCGCGGTGAAGTGGCCCTTTTGCAGACGCAGCGTGATGAACAGCAGCATCAGCATGCCGACAAACACGTGGAAGCCGTGAAAGCCCGTGAGCAGGAAGAAGGTGGAGCCGTAGGCGCCCGAGGAGAGCTTGAGGTTCAGATCGCGGTAGGCGTGAACATACTCGTAGCCCTGCACGAACAGGAACACCAGGCCCAGGATCACGGTGGCCCACATCCAGGTGATGGTCTTGGCGCGGTTGCCGGCTTGCAGCGCGTGGTGGGCGATGGTCAGGGTGACGCCCGAGGTCAAGAGCAGCGCGGTGTTGATGGTGGGCAGCCAGAAAGGCGTCATGGCCTGGAAAGGTTCGACGATGCCGGCGGGCGAAGCGGTGACGCCCGGCGCGGTGCTGGGCCAGACGGCCTTGAAGTCAGGCCAGAGCAGGGAGTTTTCCAGGCCTGCGAGCGCCGGCACCGAGTGGGCGCGCATCCACCACAGGGCGGAGAAGAAGGCGCCGAAGAACATCACCTCGGAGAAGATGAACCAGCTCATGCTCCAGCGGAAGGACAGGTCGACCTTGTGACCGTACAGGCCGCCTTCGCTTTCCTTGACGGCGTCGCGGAACCACTGGAACAGGACCACGGCTACCCAGGCCAGGCCGAAGTACAAGGACCACTGGCCCCACTCGACGCTGTTGATCCACTGGCCGGCGCCGAGGATGACGAAGAACAGGCCAATGGCCATCATGGCCGGGTGACGCGACGGCTGGGGCACGTAGTAGTACGGCGTGGTGCCGGGGGCGCTGGTACTCATCTCAACTCCTGGTTCCGAAAACTCTTTTGAAAACTGAAAAACAAAACCGTCAAGGCACGATCCAGTGCACCAAGGCGATCAAGCCGCCCACGAACAGCGCCACGCCCACCAGGGCCACGGCGATGAGGTGAAAGGGATGGATCTGGCCCAGGTCGGACTGGTAGTCGCTGTTCTTGCGGATGCCGAGAAATGCCCAGGCCACAGCCTTGACCGTCCGGGGCAACGAGCCCTTGCGGGCGCCCGGGGCGCCGTCGGCGATGACCGGCGTGTCGCTCACGAGCGAGGCTCCTGCGGCACGGTGGGGGGGACAGCGGCCGTGGGGGCAGCGGGCGTGCGGGCACCGACCTCAAAGAAGGTGTAGGACAGCGTGATGGTGCCCACGTCCTTGGACAACTTGGGGTCGATGATGAAGGCTACCGGCCATTGCTTCTTCTCGCCGGGGGCCAGCGTGTACTGGTTGAAGCAAAAGCACTCGAGCTTGTTGAAGTGCGCAGCGGCCTGGCGCGGCGCATAGCTTGGAATGGCCTGTGCCGACATGGGGCGGTCCTGCACGTTCTGGAATTCGTACATCACCGTGGCCAGCTGGCCTGGGTGCACCTGCATGGAGCTCTGGGCCGGCTTGAACTGCCAGGGGCCGCGCGCATTGGCGTCGAATTCGACGGTGATGGTGCGGCTGGTGTCGACCTGGGTGTTCTGCGGCGTCACCGTCGAGCCCCCGGGCACCTGGCGCTCACCCAGGGCGAGGATGTTGATGCCGGTGAGCTCGCAGATCTTTTCGTACAGCGGGACCAGCGCATAGCCAAAGGCGAACATGCCGGCCGCCACAACGACCAGCTTGCCCACCATTTGGGTGTTTGCGCGCGTGATACGAGCCCCCACGCTCGGCACTGCGTGTCCTTCGCTGCCCCCCGAGGGGGTGCGAGCTTGCTTGGGGCGGCCCGGCGCTGCGCTCATATCACTTACTTTCAGCGCCCCAGCAGGACCATCTTGGCCACAAAGCCGAGGAAGAACACCGCGACAATGGACGCCAGGATCAGGCCCAGGCGCACATTGGACTTCTTGCGGTCATCGGGCTCAGTCAAGGCCATGTTCCTTGCGTCCGGGTGTCAGACGGGATGTCAGCCCACCACGCGGGAGGCGGTAGCGTCCAGCTTGGGCGGGTTCTCGAAGGTGTGGAAGGGAGCCGGCGACGGCACTTCCCACTCCAGGCCCTCGGCACCCTTGCCGTCGGCGTCGTTCCAGGGGCGCTGCGCCGCCTTCTCGCCCTTGCCCATCATGCAGGGCAGTGCGACGAAGAAGAAGAAGTACACCTGCGCGATGCCGAAGGCAAAGGCGCCCACGGAAGCGACCGCGTTGAAGTCGGCGAACTGCATGGCGTAGTCGGCGTAGCGACGCGGCATGCCGGCCAGGCCCAGGAAGTGCATCGGGAAGAAGGTGATGTTGAAGGAGATCAGCGACCACCAGAAGTGGATCTTGCCGCGGGTCTCGTTGTACATGACACCGGTCCACTTCGGAACCCAGTAATAGAAGCCGGCGAACAGCGCGTACAGCGAGCCGGCCACCAGCACGTAGTGGAAGTGGGCCACCACGTAGTAGGTGTCTTGCAGCAGCAGGTCGACCGGCGCCATGGCCAGGATCAGGCCGGTGAAGCCGCCCATGGTGAACACGAAGATGAAGCCGACCGCGAACAGCATCGGGGTCTCAAAGGTCATGGACCCCTGCCACATGGTGGCGATCCAGTTGAAGATCTTCACCGCGGTGGGCACCGCGATCAGCATCGTGGCGTACATGAAGAACAGCTGGCCGGTCACGGGCATGCCGGTCGTGAACATGTGGTGGGCCCACACGATGAACGACAGGATGGCGATCGAGGAGGTGGCATACACCATGGAGGCGTAGCCAAACAGCTTCTTGCGCGAGAACGCGGGCACGACCTGGCTGATGATGCCGAAGGCCGGCAAGATCATGATGTAGACCTCGGGGTGACCGAAGAACCAGAAGATGTGCTGGTACATCACCGGGTCGCCACCGGCGGCGGGGTTGAAGAAGCTGGTGCCGAAATGACGATCGGTCAGCGTCATGGTGATCGCGCCGGCCAGAACAGGCATCACGGCGATCAGCAGGTAGGCGGTGATCAGCCAGGTCCAGCAGAACATCGGCATCTTCATCAACGTCATGCCGGGGGCGCGCATGTTCAGGATGGTGACGATGATGTTGATCGAGCCCATGATGGACGAGGCGCCCAGGACGTGCAGGGCGAAGATGCCCATGTCCATGGACGGGCCCATCTGCAGGGTCAGGGGCGCATACAGCGTCCAGCCGGCGGCGGGGGCGCCACCGGGCACGAAGAACGAGGCCGCCAGCATGCCGCCCGCAGGGATCATCAGCCAGAAGCTGAAGTTGTTCATGCGGGCGAAGGCCATGTCGGATGCGCCGATCTGCAGCGGGATCATCCAGTTCGCGAAGCCCACGAAGGCCGGCATGATGGCGCCGAACACCATGATCAGGCCGTGCATGGTGGTGAGCTGGTTGAACAGCTCGGGGTTGACCAGTTGCAGACCGGGCTGGAACAGCTCGGCGCGAATGCCCAGGGCCAGCACGCCGCCGAACATCAGCATCGCGAACGCGAACAGCAGGTACAGGGTCCCGATGTCCTTGTGGTTGGTGGCATAGACCCAGCGGCGCCATCCGTGCGGATGGTCATGGGCGTGGTCGTGGGCGTGATCGTGGTGGTCGAGAACTGCGCTCATGGTGGATACCTCAGAAACTTATTTGCGCTGGGCTTTGACGTCAGCCGGCTGAATCACTTGGCCCGTCTTGTTGGACCACTGGTTCTTGGTGTAGCTGATCACCGCGGCGATGTCGGTGTCGGACAGCTGTTTCCAGGCCGGCATGGCGTTGCGGCCATTGAGCAGGATGTCGATGGACTTGGACTTGTCGGCATCGGTCACGAGGGTCGAGCCATCGAGCGCCTTGATCGGGCCCGCGCCCTTGCCATTGGCCTGGTGGCAGGCCGCGCAGTTGGCGGCGTAGACCTTCTCGCCACGGGCAGTGATCGCGGCCAGGTCCCAGACCTTGTTCGGATCGTCCTGCTTGGCGGCCATCTTCTTTTGCTCGGCGCCCACCCAGACGGCGTAGTCCTCGGCGGAGACGACCTTCACGTGAATCGGCATGTAGGCGTGCTCCTTGCCGCACAGCTCGTAGCAGTTGCCGTAGAAATCGCCCACGCGCTCGGCGCGGAACCAGGTATCGCGCACGAAGCCGGGAATAGCGTCTTGCTTGACGCCTAAGGAAGGCACGCCCCAGGCGTGGATCACGTCGTTGGCGGTGGTGATGATGCGCACCTTCTTGCCCACCGGCACGACCAGGGGGTTGTCAACCTTGAGCAGGTAGTCTTTGGGCGCGTCGACGGTCTTGCCGGAGTTGGACATTTCGCGATGGGCGGTGTCCAGGGAAGACAGGAAGGCGATGCCCGAGCCCTCGCCATTGAGGTAGTCGTAGCCCCACTTCCATTGGTAGCCGGTGGCCTTGATGGTGAGGTCGGCGTTGCTGGTGTCCTTGGAGGCGACCAACACCTTGGTGGCGGGCAGGGCCATCAGGATCACGATGATGAAAGGCACCAGCGTCCAGATCACTTCCACCGTCACCGATTCGTGGAAGTTGGCGGGCTTGGCGCCCTGGGAGCGGCGGTGCTTCCAGATGGAATAGAACATCACCGAGAACACGGCCAAGAAGATGATCGTGCAGGTGATCAACATGAACCAGTGCAGCCAGGAAATCTCGGAGGCAATGCGGGTGGCGGCGTCGTGGAGGTTCAGCTGACGCACGGCAGGACCGCCGGGGAGGTCCTGGACGGCATGGGCTCCGCTGGCGGCGACAGCGGTCAACAGCAAGGCTGCCGACTGTGGGGAAACACTCTTCATCGTTTTCACTTCGTATCTACCTCAATGACAATCTCGTGCCGAATCGCCTGCAGGCGATTCGCGCCTGGCCTCATGCGGTCTCCCGCAAGGCCGTCCTGATCTCCTGGGCCAGCTGCGGGCGAAGCTCGGGGCGCACAAAGCGCCCCACCTGCACCGACTGCCCCCGACCCGAAACCTCAATCAAGGACCGCTGGTCGGACTGCGGCTCCACGCGCACCCAGTCGCGATGGAATTCCGCGCGCTCCGTGCGGCCCGCGCTTTCCAGTTCGACCACCAGACGACCGCCCTGCAGGCTGATGCGCTCACCGTCTGTGGCATGCCGGGCATACACCAAAAGGGCCACACCCACAGCGGCCAGCTCGAGCCACGCGATCGGCAAGATCAGCGTGGCGCCCTGCAACCAAAAAAAGGTTGCAATGCCCAAAGACAGGACGCACAGCGAGGCATAGAACCAGCCCAGTTGGCTCGGGGAAATCGAGCAATTGCGCTTGAGCGCCCACTGGACGGACTGACCTTCAACAGTGGCAAAACGAAACATCGGCATGCGGGTCGGTCGCTGGCGAAAACAACGCCGCATTGTAACGTGGCCCCAAGGAACGTCAGCGCCTTGCGGCCCACCCCTTGCGCAGATGTGGCCAAAGTTGCAGGGGGCGTTTGCATCGGGCCTTCAAGGCCCAGAAAAGCCCTTTTTGTCAGCTTGGAGCAATGTTTTCATGTCTTGCAAAGAGAAGGCACTCTCGGCCGCCACGCGTAGGCGCGGCGCGGGCTTGACGGCATGGCCATAGACCACCTCGAAGGTCAGGGCCAGGCGGCCGTCCGGGCCGGCCAAGGCGCGGACCAGTTCGTCCTCGAGCCGTTGGCGCCAACCCCGGCCGCGAAGCGCCGCAAAGCGCCCCGGGTGCAGGTTGGGGCCCAGCTCGCGCAGTTCGTCCAGCAAGGCCTGGGGGTTCGCCCAGGTCAGCGTGAGCCGCTCCATGTCCATCACGGGCTCGGCGAAGCCAGCATGCACCAGCATGTCGCCCCAATCGTGCATGTCGGTGAAGTCGGGGCAGGCCGGCGGCCAGCCCAGGGCGGCATAGAGACCGCGCAGCTCGCGCAGGGTGTCGGGCCCCAGGCACGAGAACATCAAAAAACCATCGGTCACCAGGGCGCGGTGCCAGTGTCCGATTAGGGCTTGGGGATCGGCCGCGCGATGCAGGGCCATATTGGCCCAAAGCATCTGCACGCCGCCGTCGGGGACGGCATCCACCACTTTGGGCGCCGGGGTGCGCCAACGTCGCCACCACGCGGGCACCAGCGCGCGCGCGGCATGACGGACCCGCGCGGGTTGATCCTCCACCAGCAGGCACTGCGCCTTCGGGTAGCGGGCCGCCAGCAGGGGCTGCGCCGCCTGCCCCCCGCGCACCGGTTCCCAGTGGGCCCAGGCCTGCGGCTGCAGGCGGATCCACTCGAGCCGCTCCTGCATGCGCCGCGCCACCTCCTCGTGCAGCCAGGGCGTGCGCGCAGGCGCGCGGCGCTGCCAGGCCTGGGCGGCAACAGGATCGATGGAGGGTGGACGTTGGGGCACGAAGAGACAGCCAGCAAGGGGACATCGCCGCCGACGGCAGCGCGCGCCAGTATATTGAGCCCCATGCTGCATGCCTGGTTCGAAGCCCTCGCCGCATGCCTGCCCGCCCGCTGCGAGGTCTGTCGGACCTGGCCGGCGCGCCCGGTGTGCGACGCCTGCCTGCAGCACTTCGCCACCCCTGTCACGCGCTGCGTGCGCTGCGCCCGGGTTGTCCATACGCCAGGCACGTGCGATGACTGCCGCCGCACCCCGCCCGCCCTGGACAGCTGCCACGCCGCACTGGCCTACGCCTTTCCCTGGCCCGATCTGATCGCACGCTTCAAATTCCGGGCCGAACCCGGGTGGGCCCATACCTTCGCCCGCCTGATGCGCGCCGCGCCAGGCGTGGACCGGGCGGTGCAGGCCGCCGACCGCGTGCTGCCCCTGCCCCTGGGCCCGCGCCGCCTGGCCGAGCGGGGCTACAACCAGGCACTGGAGCTCGCACGGCGCCTGGCCCCGCGCAAGGTGGACGCGCGCAGCCTGGTGCGCTGGCGCGAGACGGCGCCACAAACCACCCTAGACCGCACCCACCGCCTGGGCAATGTGGACGGTGCCTTCGTCGTCGAGCCGACACGCGCGCCCGCCCTGCGCGGCGCGCACCTGATGCTGGTCGACGATGTCATGACCAGCGGCGCCTCGCTGTCAGCCGCCGCCCTGGCCTTGCGCCGCGCAGGTGCGGCCTCCGTGAGCGCCCTGGTGCTGGCACGCACCGACGACTGCTGAATCCAACTGCCATGTTCCATATCGTTCTGGTCGAACCTGAAATCCCGCCCAACACGGGCAATGTGATCCGCCTGGCCGCCAACACCGGCTGCACCCTGCATCTGGTCGAGCCCCTCGGGTTCTCGATGGAAGATCGGCTCATGCGCCGCGCCGGGCTGGACTATCACGAGTGGGCCGAGGTGCGTCGCCATGCGAACTGGGACGCCTTCGTGCAGGCCGAACAGCCCGCGCCCACGCGGATGTTTGCGCTGACCACGCATGGCACGCGCGCGGTGCATGCGGTGGCCTTCGAGCCGGGTGACTGGCTGGTGTTCGGCGCCGAGACGCGCGGTCTGGCGCCGCAGTTGCGCGAGTCCTTCGCGCCGGCGCAAAGGCTGCGCCTGCCAATGCGCTCAGGCCAAAGAAGCCTGAACCTGTCGAACGCGGTGGCGGTGACGGTGTTCGAGGCCTGGCGGCAAAACGGCTTTGGTGGGGCGAGCTAGCGCGCGCGCTTCATTCAAACCAGCGGGTCAGCGTCTCGGCCACACACACCGGCTTGTCGCTGCCTTCGCGCTCCACGGTCACGCCCCAGGCGATCTGCACGCCATCGCCCTCCAGCGGGTCACAGGCCACCAGCTGGATGCGCGCGCGCACGCGGCTACCCACCGGCACGGGCGCCGGAAAGCGCACCTTGTTCAGGCCGTAGTTGATGGACATGCGCAGCTGGGGGGCACGCACGCACATCTGAAAGAACCGCGGGAGCAAAGCCAAGGTCAGAAAACCATGGGCGATCGGTGCACCAAAGGGGCCGGCGCGGGCGCGCTCGACATCGATATGAATCCACTGGTGATCGCCCGTGGCATCGGCAAACAGTTGGACCTGATCTTGGGTGACCGTGATCCAGTCGCTCACGGCGACTTCCTGACCGACCCGGGGCGGCAACTCGGCGAGCGTCTCGAAGGTATGCATGGCCCGCATCCTAGGCCCTGGCCCGGGCGGACGCTGTCCCCTGCGCGAAACGCAGCACTCAGGACGATTGCAGATCCAGCCGCAAGTCCACCAGTTCATCGACGGCTTGCGTATCGCCCACCTGGAAACCGAGCGCGCGGGCCAGGGACGCCATCGGAAGGTTCGTGGCCTGGCATTGCCCCACCAGCTGGCCGGTGCCGCGTGCACGCAGATAGGCGATCATTTTTTCCAGCAGGGCGCCGCCCAGACCGCGCCCCTGCCAGGCCGCGGCCACCAGGATGGCGAACTCGGCCTGGCGGTTGTCCGGATCGCAGGCGGCACGCACCTCGGCGACGATGCGCGGGGGTTGCCCGGGCTCGAGGGGGGCCAGCGCGACGAAGGTCATCTCGCGGTCGTAGTCGATCTGACTGTAGCGGGCCAGCTCGGACAAGGGCACCTCGCGCCGCACCGAGAAAAAGCGCAGTCGCATATCGGCCGGCGACACCTGCGCGTAGAAGGCGCGCAGGCGCTCGCCGTCTTCCGGCTGGATCGGCCGCACCAGCAGCTGCGCGTCGCCGATGGACACGCGTGACTCCAACGTCTGCGGGTAAGGCAGGATCGCCAGCAGCGCCGCCGCCTCGCCGGGTAGGTGCACGCGCAGGCGAGCGTCGACCGCGAGCACGCCCTGGGCATCCACCTGCAAGGGATTGATGTCGAGTTCGGCCAGCGCCGGGTGGTCGCACACCAGCTGCGACACACGCAGCAGCGTCTGCAGCAGCCCCGCGCGATCTAGGGGCGGTCGCCCGCGGTGAGCAGCCAGCAACGGCTCCAGCCCGGTGCGTGCGAGCAGTTCGTCGGCCAGCTTGGCGTTCAGCGGTGGCAGACCGATCGCATGCTGCGCACGCAATTCCACCTCGACACCACCCGAGCCGCACAGGATCACCGGACCGAATACCGGATCGGCCGCAATGCCCACGATCAACTCGCGCGCACCGGGTCGGTCCACCATGGCCTGCACGGTATACCCGTCGATCTGGGCCTGTGGCTGCAGCGCCAGCACGCGTTCGCGCATCGCACGGGCCTGCGCGCGCACCGCCTCAGGCGACGTCAGGCCCAGCACCACGCCGCCCACATCGGTCTTGTGCAGGATCTGGGGGGAGCGAATCTTCAGGGCCACCGGAAAACCAATGTGGGCGGCCAGCGCCGCGGCCTCGTCTTCGCTCTGGGCCGCGCCTGTGCGCACGACGGGGATGTCATAGGCCTGCAGCACCTCGCTGGCCTGCACCGCGTCGAGCCAGGGTCGGCCTTCGCGCTGGGCCTGTGCGAGTAGATGGGCCACACGCGAGCGATCGGCGCGCCCGGCCAGGGGCTGCGCGGGGCACAGCTGCTGCAACAGCGCTTGACTGCGCGCGTGGTGCACCTGCTGCAACCAGGCGTCGGTGGCGCGTTCGGGCGTGGCATAACAAGGCACGTCGCCCGCTGCATAGAGCACACGCGCGGGCTCGACGCGGGCCCCACCGAGCCAGCAGGCCATCACCGGCTTGGTCGATTCGCGCAGCAGCGGCAGGGTGGCCTCAGCGATCTCGGGTGCGGGCACAAGCGCGGTGGGCGCGTGCATGAACAGCACGCCGTCGGCCTCGGGCGCCTGCATCAGCGCGCGCAAGGCGACGACGTAGCGTTCAACCGGTGCGTCGCCAATGATGTCCACGGGGTTGGCATGTGACCAGGTGGCGGGCAGGCCGGCATCGAGCGCCGCCAGCGTGGCCTCGGACAAGCGCGCCGGTGTGCCCCCCGCGCGCACCAGGGCATCGACCGCCAGCACGCCGGCGCCACCGCCATTGGTGACGATGGCCAGGCGCTCGCCATACAAGGGGCGCCGGTGCGCCAGGGTCTGGGCCGCGTCGAACAGATCCTCCAGGGTGTCTACGCGCAGCATGCCGGCGCGGTGCACCGCAGCGTCAAACACCGCGTCGGAGCCGGCCAGCGCGCCGGTGTGCGAAGCGGCGGCCCGCGCGCCTTCGGGCACGCGCCCGGACTTGACCACCAGCACCGGTTTGTTGCGGGCTGCGGCGCGGGCGGCCGACATGAATTTGCGCGCTTGGCGGATGGACTCCACGTACATCAGGATGGACTGGGTGTGCGGATCGGTGGCCAGGTAATCGAGCATGTCGCCGAAGTCGACATCGGCGCTGTCACCCAGCGACACGAAGTGCGAAAAACCGATGCCGCGCGGCGCGGCCCAATCGAGCATGGCGGTGGCCAGCGCGCCCGACTGGCTGACAAAGGCGATCGAACCCGCTTGCGCCTGCGAGGGCGCAAAGCTGGCGTTCAGACCCACGCCCGGCACCAACAGGCCGATGCAGTTGGGCCCCAGCACCCGCAGCAGATGGGGCCGTGCCGCATCGAGCATCTGCTGCTCCAGGCTGGGGCCACCTTCGACCGATGCCTGCTTCATGCCCGCACCCAGCACCACGGCGGCCCGTGTACCGCGGGCGCCGAGTTCGGCGATCAGGTTGGGGACGGTGTCAGCCTGAGTGCAGATGACGGCCAGGTCCGGCACCCCGGGCAGGGACGCGACATCGTGCCAGGCCGGTTGCCCGGCGATGGTGTCGTGGCGGTGGTTGACCGGCCACACGGGGCCGGCGAAGCCGCCTTCGATCAGATTGCGAAACACCACCGCCCCAACGCTGCGAGGGCGATCAGAGGCGCCGATGACGGCGACGGCGCGAGGCTGGAACAGGGCCTCAAGGTTGCGAATGCTCAAAGAGGACCTCCGGAGATTGCGACCACTTTAGGGCCGCAGCGTCCGCGAGGGCTTGCGCCGTATCAAGTGCCCCTTGCGAAAAACCCGTCCCACACGAGTTTCAGGCCGGTCAGGAGCATGCCGGCGTAGACAACCCGGTAGAACATCACCGGGTCGATGCGATGGGCGATCCGTACGCCCACCCACACACCCAGAGGTGCAATCGGCAGCAGCACCAATGAGGTGCTCATATTGCGCATATCCAGCAGGCCCAGCCAGGCGTAGGGGGCCCACTTGCTCAGGTTCACCGCGAAGAAGAACACGGCCATCGTGGCGGTGAAGATCAGCGGGGGCAGCTTCTGGGGAATCATGTAGGCGTTGATCGGCGGGCCGCCGGCATGGGCCACGAAGCTGGTGAAGCCCGACGCGGTGGTGAGGATGCCGCCGACCCAGCGCGGTGGCGGCGGGCTGTCGGCACGGGGCGGGAAGACCAGGCGCTGCGCGAGGAACAGGAGCGTCAGCACACCCACGATGCCCGCCAGCGCGCGCGGGTCCAGCAGCTTGAACAGGAGGAAGCCGATCAGCGACCCGAGCAGGCCAAAGGGCAGCAAAAAACGCAGCAGCGACCAGTCGAAGCGCCCGCGAAAAGCCCGCAGCCCCATCAGGTCCATGACCAGCAGCAGGGGCATGAGAATGGCCGCGGCCTGTGGCACGGGAACCGCCAGGGCCATCAGGGGCACAGCCAGCGAGCCAAAGCCGGCGCCAAATCCACTCTTGCTGATACCGACAAGCAAGACCGCGAATACCGCCACGGCGTAAAAGAAGGGATCCTCAATCACCCCCGGATTAGACACTGCTGCGTGCTAACCTCCCGCGCCATGTTCAATCCCTCCCAGGAAGATGTGCGTCGGTTCTTTTGCGGCGTGCACGCCAAAGCCCGCGCCGGGCAGCCGCTAGACGCCCTGGAGACGCTGGCCAGTCAGTGGCTGGCCGAACATCCCGAGTACGACGCGGACCTGGCGGACGCCGAGGCGGCGGTGGTCCGGGTGTACGACGCGGCGGACGGCCGCACCAATCCCTTTTTGCACCTGTCCATGCACCTGTCGATCAGCGAGCAATGCTCGATCGATCAGCCGCGAGGGATACGACAGGCAGTCGAATTGCTCGCCGCGCGGCGCGACTCTTTGCACGAGGCTCACCATGAGGCGATGGAGTGCCTGGGGCAGATGCTCTGGGAAAGCCAACGGGCGGGACGGCCGCCGGATGGTCAAGCCTACGTCGACGGCGTGCAGCGGCGGGCGACTCGGGACTGAGTTCGTTGTTTTTGCGTTTGCGTTTGCGTTCGCGTTGACGGTGCAACGCGGCGGGCGTGCGGCGGGGGCCCGGGGGCTTCACTGCGCAGGCCCTTCGGGCTTCCTTGCGGTGCTCGTGCCAGGCGGGAAGCGCGCAAACTCGCCTTCGGCTCAAACATGCGCGCTTCTTGATCCGCCTGTCACTGCGCTCCTCAGCTGCGCACAGGCGCCCCCGAACCCCCGCCGCACACCCACCGCTTTCCTCACGCGAAGGTTTCACGCCACTAGACTTGCGTCCGCAGTGACCCGTCGTACACCGACGTGATGCGCGCGTGAAGTCGTCCGAGAGCCGGGGAGCACGGGGTGCGCGGGGTGGGTTCGGGGGCGCCTGTGCGGGGCCGAGGAGCGCAGGGCGATGGGGGTGGAAAGCGCGACGTGTTTGAGCCCGCAGGGCGAGTTGTCGCGCGTGCCCCCAGCGACCGAGCACCGCAGGGCAGCCCGAAGGGCCCCCGCAGCTGAAGCCCCCGGGCCCGCCCCGCGCACCCCGTGCGGTGTAGGCCAACGAAAAAGAAAAAGCCCCGCAAAAGCGGGGCCTTAGACCACCCGAAACAGCTTCAGCGGAAGCGGCTTTGCGGCTGGACTTGCATCTCGCCTTGGAGCGAGCCGATGTACTGGGCCAGAGCCTTGAGTTCGGCGTTGGTGAACTGCTTGGAGATGCCACCCATCACGCCGTTGGTACGACCCACCACGTTGTTCGGCTCGTTCTTGTAGGCCTTGAGGGCCACGAACAGGTAATCGGGGTGCTGGCCGGCAATCTTGGGGTAGCTGGGGTCGACCGGCTTGGAGAAGTTGGCGCCGTGGCACGAGGCGCAAGCTGCCTTGTTCAACAGGGCCGCCACCTGGGGGCTGGGCTCGCGCGAGGGCTTTTCAGCCACCGCGGGCTTGCCCTGCTTCTCGTAGTAGGCGCCGATCTCGGCCATGTCCTGTTCGGACAGGCCTTCACCGATGCCGCGCATGGTGGGGTGCTTGCGCTCGCCAGTCTTGTAGGCGTTGAGGGCGGCGACGATGTACTTGGCGTTCTGGCCCGCGATCATCGGCACACGATGCACCTCGGGGAAGCTCGACTGATAACCCGGGATGGCGTGGCAGCCGATGCACATGGCCACCTTGGCCTCAATGGTCTTGGCGCCACCCGCAGCAGGGGCCGGCGCGGCAGGCGCCTGGGCGAAGGTCACAGAGGCGACACCGGCAGCGGCCAGGGCGATCAACGAGCTGAACAACTTGGTCATTTTGCAAGCACAATCATCGAAACAACCTGTGATTATAGGGCTGGGCCTTGTGCCGACCTGACACCCGAAGACCCCATGAAATTCCAAGGTTCCGAGAAGTACGTCGCCACTCAAGACCTGATGCTGGCCGTCAACGCCGCCATCACCCTCCAACGCCCCCTGCTGGTCAAGGGCGAGCCCGGCACCGGCAAGACCATGCTGGCCGAGGAAGTGGCCCAGGCCCTGGACATGCCCCTGCTGCAGTGGCACATCAAGTCGACCACCAAGGCGCAACAGGGCCTGTACGAGTACGACGCCGTCAGCCGTCTGCGCGACTCCCAGTTGGGCGAGGAGAAGGTCAAGGACATCCACAACTACATCGTCAAGGGCGTGCTGTGGCAGGCCTTCACCGCCGAAAAACCGGTGGCCCTCCTGATCGACGAAATCGACAAGGCCGACATCGAATTCCCGAACGACCTCCTGCGCGAACTCGATCGCATGGAGTTTTATGTGTACGAGACCCGCCAGATGGTGCGGGCCGTGCACCGCCCACTGGTCTTCATCACCTCCAACAACGAAAAAGAACTGCCCGACGCCTTCCTGCGCCGGTGCTTCTTCCACTACATCAAGTTCCCGGATGCGGACACCATGCGCCAGATCGTGCAGGTGCATTTCCCGACGCTCAAGCAGGAACTGCTCTCGGCGGCGATGAAGACCTTCTACGACGTGCGCAACCTGCCCGGCCTGAAGAAAAAGCCCAGCACCTCCGAGCTGCTCGATTGGCTCAAGCTGCTGGTGGCCGAGGACATCCCGCTGCAGGCCCTGCAGACCCAGGACGACAAGGTCGCCATTCCGCCGCTGGTGGGCGCCCTCCTGAAGAACGAGCAGGACGTGAGCCTGTTCGAAAAACTGGTGTTCATGCAGCGGCATAACCGCTGACGCCCACACGCGGCACACGCTCGGTGCGGCCATGCTGATCGACTTCTTCTACACCCTGCGCAGCACCCGGCTGCCGGTGTCGGTCAAGGAATACCTGACCCTGCTGGAGGCCCTGCAAGCGGGCGTGGTCGGCCCGCGCAGCGCAGACGGCTGGGCCATCGACGACTTCTATCACCTGGCCCGCACGGTGCTGGTCAAGGACGAACGTCACTACGACAAGTTCGACCGCGCCTTCGCCGCTTATTTCAAGGGCGTGGAACTGGTCACCGACTTCACCAAAGACGTCCCGCTGGAGTGGCTGCGTAAAAACCTCGAGCTCGATCTGAGCCCCGAGGAGAAGGCCCGCATCGAGAAGATGGGGTGGGACGAGCTGATGGAGACGCTGAAAAAGCGTTTCGAGGAACAGAAAGAGCGCCACGAGGGCGGCAACAAGATGATCGGCACCGGCGGTACCTCGCCGTTTGGCGCCCACGGCTACAACCCGCAAGGCATCCGCATCGGCCAGGACAAGGGCCGCAACAAGAGCGCGGTCAAGGTCTGGGACCAGCGCGCCTACAAGGACTACGACGACACCCAGGAGCTGGGCACCCGCAACATCAAGGTGGCCCTGCGCCGCCTGCGCAAGTTCGCGCGCGAGGGCTCCGACCTGGAACTGGATCTGGACGACACCATCCGCGCCACGGCCGCCAATGCGGGCTACCTGGACATCAAGATGGTGCCCGAGCGGCATAACAACGTGAAGGTGCTGCTGCTGATGGATGTGGGCGGCACCATGGATGAACATATCCAGCGCGTGGAAGAACTTTTCTCGGCGGCCAAGTCGGAGTTTAAGCACCTGGAGTTCTATTACTTCCACAACTGCGTCTACGACTTCATGTGGAAAAACAACCGGCGCCGCTACGCGGAGAAGTTTCCGACCTGGGACATCATCCGCAAGTACAACAAGGACTACAAATTGGTCTTTGTGGGCGACGCCACCATGAGCCCCTACGAGATCCTGCAGCCCGGGGGCAGCGTCGAATACAACAACGAGGAAGCCGGCGCCGAGTGGCTGCAGCGCCTGACCCACGCTTTCCCGAAGTACGCTTGGATCAACCCGGAGCCGCAAGGCGTCTGGCAATACCGGCAAAGCATCAGCGTGATCCAGCAGCTGATGCAACAGCGCATGTACCCGCTCACGCTGCGGGGCCTCGAAGAGGCGATGCGCATGCTCACGAAGTGACGATGCGGGCGAGAGCGCGCCTTAGAATCCGGCCCACGCCGCCGTAGTTCAATGGATAGAACGAGCGCCTCCTAAGCGCTAGATACAGGTTCGATTCCTGTCGGGGGCGCCACACGGGTCATTCGCCTTTGGCCGTCTGCCGAATCCACCCAAGCAACTCATTGGCCGCAGGTGTGAGTGCCTGACTGGCGCGACGCAGTACGGTCAGATTCAGGGTCGGTAGTGCCTGGGTCACAGGCACTACACACAAGGTGTCCCAGGCCGCGCCCCGACCGATCAGGCGTCGTGGGACGGTGGCCAGTAAATCCGAATGGGCCACCAGATCTGGCAAGGCCAGCAGCGACTCGAAGATGATCACCGGCTGCGGAGGCTCTAGCCCCGCCTGGCGAAAGGCTTCGTCCACCACGGCGCCGGGCCCCCGTGTGCCGGTCGCATAGGCCCACCGCGCTGCTTGCAAATCCTCTAAATGCGTCGCGCGGGCCAGCGGGTGCTGTTTGCGCGCAATGATCGCCACCTCGCTTTGGTACAGAGGTTCGGCGTGCCACTCGGGTGAGAGGTCTTCGTCACGCAGAGGCGTGAGCGCGAAATCGAGCGAGCCATCGCGTAGGGCCGGACCGATCGCGGGATAGGTCCCTTCCAAACAATGCACACGCACGTCGGGGTTTTCAGCCATGAAGGGCCGCAGCGCATAGGGCAGCACCGACAGCGCAATGGCCGGTGATGAAGCCAGTCGGACCTGGCCGATGCGGTCGCCGCGCATCTGCGCCATTTCCTCCTTGGCGCGTTCGGCCTCGGTGACGATCCGGCTTGCACGAGGCAACAGCGCCTGACCGAAGGTCGTGAGGCTGACCCCGCGCTTGGTCCGCACCAGCAGCTGGCAACCCAACTCGCCCTCCAACTGCTGGATGGCCAGTGTCAACGCCGGCTGCGAGATGTGCAGTTGTTCGGACGCGGCACGCAGACTGCCGCAGGCGTGGATGCAAAGCAGCATGCGCAGGGTCTGGAGTCGCATGAGAGTCCGTCCAAGTGATCAGGTTTGCTTATCATAGATTGAAAAACTCATTGGATTTATAAAGTCTGTCTCTCTAAGCTGGCCGGCATCCAACGAGCAAGGAGACCGCACATGTTCATTCGAAATGGCTGGTACGTGGCTGCCTTCAGCGGCGAATGCACCAGCGACAAACCGCTGGCGCGTACGCTCCTATCAGAGCGGGTGGTGCTGTTTCGCACGCCGCAAGGACGCGCGGTCGCGCTTGAGGACCGGTGCTGCCACCGGCTGGCGCCTTTGTCCCTGGGCGATGTGGAAGCAGACGGATTGCGCTGCCGCTACCACGGCATGAAATTCGATGCGACGGGTCGCTGTATCGAGATGCCGGGGCAGCGCGAAATTCCGGCGTCCATGTGCGTGCGCAGCTTCCCGCTGGAGGAACGTGACGGCCTGCTGTGGATCTGGATGGGACAGCCCGATCTGGCCGACCCCTCCAAGATCGTGGATTGCCACTGGAACCACGCGCCGGGCTGGCCCACGGCCAGCGGCTACCTGCACTACCAGGCGAACTACCAGCTGATTGCCGACAACCTGCTGGATTTTTCGCATCTGACGTTTGTCCATCGCACCACCCTGGCCAATAACGCCTTCCCCAATGCGAAGCCCGAGATCGTGCCGGTGGACGGCGGCATCCGGCTGTACCGGCAGATCCTGGACTGCGATCCCTCGCCGCTGCATGGGATGGCGGGGCGCTTCAAGGGCAAGGTCGACTTCTGGAACCGTCAGGCCTGGTGGCTGCCCAGCGTGTTTGAAAACTGGGCGGGCTCGGTGGACGCCGGGGGCGACGGCCCACCGCACGAGAGAGAAGGCGCCCTGCACTTTCGTCACTTCTCGCTGCTCACACCAGAGACCGAGAAGACCACCCATTACTTCTGGATCCAACCCTGCACGTTCCCGCATGGCGACGACTCGGTGATCCACGCGGTCGGTGAAGGGATCAAGACCGCGTTCGCGGAGGACTGCGCCATCATCGAGGCGCAGCAGCAGGTCATGAATGAGTCACCCCACGTTCGCCCCAAGGCGGCAGCGGTCGACGCGGCACTCAATCGGGTACGCTTCCTGATCGACAAGGCGCTGCAGCAAGAGGCGCAGGCCCACCCCACGATCCCGGTGATCCCGGTGCAGGAGCGCACATGAAAGTCCAAGCCGCGGTGCTGCATGCACCGCAACAAGCACTGAAGATCGAAACACTGGATCTGGAGGCGCCACGCGCCGACGAGATCCTCGTTCGGCTGGTGGCCACGGGCATTTGCCACACCGATATCTCGATGCTCGCGCGCCCGTTTCCAGTGCCACAGCCCATCGTCCTGGGCCACGAGGGCGCGGGTATCGTGGAGGCGGTGGGCCCGTACGTGAGCAAGGTACGCCCGGGTGACCGCGTGATCATGAGTTACACCGCGTGCGGGCATTGCCCCAGCTGCGATGACCACGCGCCCAGCTATTGCCACAACTTCTTCGCGCAAAACTTCGTCGGACAGCGCGCGGACGGCAGCACCGCACTGCGCCTGAATGGCGCGCCCGTGCGCCACAACTTTTTCGGTCAGTCTTCGTTTGCCTCGCATTGCCTTTGCACGCAGCGCAATGTGGTCAAGGTGCCCGACTCGGTGCCGGATTCGGTGTTCGAGATCCTGGGGCCATTGGGCTGCGGCATCCAGACCGGCGCGGGTGCGGTGATCAATGTGATGCAGCCCAAGATGGGGCAATCGCTGGTGGTATTCGGCGCGGGTGCGGTGGGGATGGCTGCAATCATGGCAGCGCGCGCCATTGGGGTGGCGACGCTGATCGCGGTGGATCGTGTGCCCGAGCGACTCGCGCTGGCCCAGACCCTGGGCGCCACCCATGTCGTGAACGCCTCGGACGCCAGCACGGTCGTTGCACAGATCCAGCAGATCACCGGGCACGGCGCCGACTTCAGCCTGGATACGACGGCGGTGGCCGCAGTGACGCGTCAGGCCCTGGACTGCCTGGGCCCGCGCGGGTTTTGCGGCTTCGTCGGCGGTGCGGCGCCGGGCACCGAGCTGCCGGTGGACGTGCGTGACGTGATGGTTAAAGGCAAGACCCTGCGCGGCATCGTCGAAGGCGATGCCAATCCGGATGTCTTCATCCCGGCGCTGATCGACATGCACGCGCGCGGCCGCTTCCCGTTCGAGAAGCTGGTGCGCATGTACCCTTTCGAGCAGATTCAGACGGCGATCGACGACTCCAAATCGGGGCGGACCGTCAAACCGATTTTGAAGTTTCCGGCGGCTTGAGGGGGACGGCGCGCGCCAGTCGCGCGCCGGTCAGCGCGCTTCGCGACTCACCTGAAAACGCACCAGGTTCAGCGCCTTGTCCGCGCCAATGGCCTTGGAGGCGGTGTGGTGGCCACGACGCACCGCGCGGTGCTGGGCCTCGACCATATCTTGGTCTTCACGGAAGGCCGCCATGATGTTGTCGTGAACCGTCTGGTCCATGCTGCGGTCATCGACGGCGAAGTTGCGCCAGTGCACCCAGAAGTAATGGGTGTGGTCGTCGTCTTGCGGGGTGAGTACGGCGATGTGGTGAAACTCGACCGCGCCCTCGCGAGTTCCGTGAGGCTTGTCACGCGCACCCGTGCCAGTGGGTGCGGAGCCTGAATCCAAGGACATGATGGCCGGCAGATGCCAGTCAAAGCAGTGCCACGCATCGACGTTGCCCGCGAACTGACCCACCTGCTGGTGAAAGCGGGAGGCGGGCACGTCCACGTACCAGCGACTGGTACTCACGCCCCGCGGCTGCGGGGTCACCTCGGTCGCAAATCGCTCTTGGGCTGCAGCGCCCACGGTGTTCTGATGAACAAAAGGTAGGTGGCCGAAGTCCAGCAGGTTGTCGGCCACCAGCGCCATATGGGCCTGCACATGCAAATAACCACTGGAAGGCGCCCAGCGCGGATCGCTGTGCCAGGGGGCGGACAAAATGGTGGACGGATCGGCCTTTTCCGGGTCGCCCATCCAGATCCAGACAAAGCCGTCTTGTTCCACGACTGGATAGCGACGCACACACATAGCCGGATTGGGCTGAGCCTGGGCGGGAATCTGAATGCACTGACCCTGGGGCGAGAACTTCACGCCGTGGTACATGCAGCGGATGCCATCGGCCTCGATACGCCCCATCGACAGTGGTGCGAGGCGGTGTGCGCAGCGGTCTTCCAGGGCCACGGCTTCACCTGTGGCGGTGCGAAACAGCACCACATCGTCACCCAGCAGGGTGCGGGCCAGGGGCTTTTGGTGGCTGATCTCGTGGGGCCAGGCGGCAACCGTCCAGGCGTCACGGATAAAGAATTTTTCAGGGAGCAAAGTCGACATCGCAGCGCTTCCTCTTACCACTCACCAATCACCACCCCACCCGCTGCGGCGGGTGTGGCGCGCTTCATGATCGCCTCGTCGGAGATCGTGACCCGGTTACGGCGTTGGCGCATCCAGTCGAAGATGTATCCGAGGTGTTCGTCGCGGGCACGGGCATACGCGGGATCGCGTCCGAGATCGCGCAGCTCCATCGGGTCGTCATGCAGGTCGAACAGCTGCGGCGGCAGGCCGTCATAGTGGATGTATTTGAACCGGTCACTGCGCGCCATCACCATGCGCGCCTGGCGCGGCTGCAATTTCAGCTGGCGGGCGGCGCCATAGATCGCGTAATCGAGCTCGGAGATCGCCACCTCGCGCACTGAGGTCTTGGCGCCGTCAAGGATCGGGCGCAGGGACTCGCCCTCAAGCCAGTGACTGTTCAGGGGCTGGCCCATGGTGTCCAGGAAGGTGGGCAGCAGATCGACCGATTCCACCAGAGCCTGACTGGGCTTGCCATGCGTTTGCGGCGCGCTGGGGTCGGAGACGATCAGGGGGATACGAACGCCCTGCTCGTACATGAATTCTTTCTCGCCCAGCCAATGGTCACCCAGGTAATCCCCATGGTCGGCGGTGAAGACGATCATGGTGTTGTCCCAGAGATCGCGCGCGCGCATGAAATCAAACAGGCGGCCCAGCCAGTCGTCCACCTGCTTGACCAATCCCATATAAGCCGGGATGACGTTTTCGCGATCGGCGTCACGCGAGAAGGCAATGCCCTCGGGGTGGGAGCGAAAACCCGCATACACCGGGTGGTCGTTATGGCGTTCGTGCTCGGCACGGATCGGCGCCTGTATGTCCTGGCGACCGTACATCGCGTGATAGGGCGCCTGTGCGATGTAGGGCCAGTGCGGCTTGATATACGACAGGTGCAAGAGCCAAGGCTTGTCGCCTTGCTCGGTCATGAAATCCATGGCGCGGCGCGTCATGTAGGCTGTCTCGCTGTGCTCGTCGCTCACACGCGTGGGCCGGTGGGCGTTGCGGTAGTACCAGCCGCTGGCGATCTCGCCTTGTTCGTCAACGCCGGCGTTGGCCCAGGTGTGCCAGGGGTTGGCGCCATCCATGCCGAGGCCGCGCAGGTACTCGTTGTAGGCGAGCTTGGGATCGACCTTTCTATCCGGGTGGATGCCATCGTCCCGCTCATAGGGCTCAAAGCCCGCTTCCGCCAGGTAGCGGCCGGGGTCGCTTTCGGGCGCGATCAACAGACGCGAGGCGCCGTCGCGGTCGGCGTACATATGGGTCTTGCCCACCACCGCCACCCGCATACCGCTGGCACGCAGATGGTCGCCCATGGACTGCTCGCCCACCGGCAGGGGAATGAAGTTCCAGGTGGCGCCGTGCGAGAACACATAGCGGCCCGTATAGAACGAAGCGCGCGAGGGACCGCAATTGGGCGACTGGCAGTACGCACGGTCAAAGCGCACGCCGCGTTGCGCCAGGGCGTCGATGTTCGGCGTGGAAAGCGTCTTGTGACCGTAGCAGGACAGGTAATCTGCCCTGAGCTGGTCGCACATGATGAAGAGGATGTTCTTGACTTTAGACATCAGGGATCAGAGCCAGCGCAGCGGCGCCAGCGCGAGCTGGGGGAATGCGATCAGGGCCGCAACGGCAGCGAAATTGGCCATGAGAAAAGGGATGGTTCCCTTGAAGATCGTCGAGATCGGAATGGACGGATTCATCGACTTGACGGTGAACACGTTCATGCCAACGGGCGGGGTCAGCATGCCGATCTCGATCATCATCACCACGAAGATGCCGAAGAAGATCGGGTTGATGCCGGCCGCGACAGCCACCGGCAGGAACACCGGCACCGTGAGGATCATCAGGCTCAGGCTTTCCATCAGACAGCCCAAAACGAGGTAGATGATGGCGATGGCAATCAAGACGCCAACAGCCCCCACGTTCAGGCTGTTGATGGAGTCCACCAACACCCCGGTCATTCCCGACAAGGTGATGAAGTTGGCGAAGGTGAGCGCGCCAAACATGATCACGAAGATCATGGCGGTCGTCTTGGCGGCACCCACCAGGTCCTCGATGAAGGCCGAGAAACTCATCTTGCGGCGAGCCAGGGCGATCAGCAACGCACCCATGGCACCGATACCTGCCGACTCGGTCGCGGTGAAGACACCGCCATACAGCCCGCCCATCACCGACACGAACAAAAGCAAGACCGCCCACACACCACGCAGCCGCTTCATCCGCTCGGCCCAGGCAGCACGGGGGCCTGGCGCACCCCACTGGGGTCGCAAGGCAATGGTGACCGCCACCGAGATGATGAAGAACAGCGTGAGCAAAAGACCGGGAACCACGGTGGCGATGAATAACTTGCGGATATCGGTATCCGTCATGAGGCCATAGATGACGAGCGGCACCGAGGGCGGAATCAATACGCCCAAAACGCCGGCCGAGGCCACCGAGCCCGTGGAGAGCGCGTCGCTGTAGCCAAGGCGGCGCATCGGGGCAATCGCCACCTTGCTCATGGTGGCGGCCGTCGCGATGGAGCTGCCCGAGATGGCTGCAAAGATCGCACAGGAGACCACGGTGGCATGCGCCAAGCCGCCACGCAAATGGCCGACCCACGCGTTAGCGGCGTCATACAAATCTTCAGCCAGGTCGGCCCGGTGCACGAACAGCCCCATGAGAATGAACATGGGTAGCACCGACATGCCGTAGTTAGCCGAGCCGTCCATCACTTGCTGGGCGAGCATGGACAGGGCAGGATCCAGGCCCCGGATCCAGGCAAAGCCGCCTACGCCCACGATCAGCATCGCAAATGCCAACGGCACACCCGCGAATGCGAGCAGGAATAGCAATCCAAAACCAATCAGAGCTAAGGTCATGCTGTACCTTCACTCGAGGGGGGCGTGCGCAAGGTCTGCGCCATCTGAAGGGCCACCACGACACAAGTCACCAGAGCGAAACCGCACATCACGAAGGCGAGCGGCGCCATCCCCAGGCGCAGGACGATGGTGGCGTCCTTGCTGCCGACGTACTCGACGGCCTGGATCCCCAGGCGCCAGGTCATGAGCCCGAGTGCAAACAGGCTCAGGCCATCGCAAAACAGAAGCTTGGCTGTACGCATGCGCCCGCGGAAGGTGTTGGAGAAGATCCCCACGACGATGTGCTCACGCTGGCGCGTGACCACGGGCAGTGCAGCAAAGATGGTGAGCGCCATCGCGAACTGAATCATCTCCGAGCTGCCACGCACCGGCATGGCCAAGAGATAGCGCATCAGGACATCAGCGAAGGTGAGCAGGAGAATGAGCGCCAGAGGGACGGCGCTCATCCACCCCAGCAGCACGTCGAAACGGTGCCTGGAGGGCTTGATGTCGTCTGCGTGCATCAGCGCTCGTTACGTTGGGCTTCAGCGCGGTACATGTCCAGAGCCGCTTTGCCATCCACGCCCAGCTGACGTGCGCCATCCAGCCAGGCCTGCTCCTGGGGTGCGCCCAGGCGACGCAGGTCGTCCACCAGCCTGGCGTCGGCGGTCAAGAACTTGACGCCCTTGGCGGCTGCATCGGCGCGGGACTTGAGCTCGACCTCGTCATAGATCGCCGAGCGGGCGGCGAAGGCTTCACCACTGAGCTTGGTGATGGCGGCGCGGTCGGCCTCGCTCAGGCTGGTCCACTTGCGCTTGTTCATGAACAACACGAAGCTTGGTGCGGTCAGATGGCCAGGTACGTCGACGATGGTCTTGGCGTATTGCACCGTGTTGAAGGACGTGGCGTCTTGCACCGAGTAGCCGGCGAAGGCATCGACCGTGCCGCCAGAGATGACTTCGTGGCTGCGCGCGGCAGCGACCGACACCACGCCGGCGCCGGCTGCTTCGAGGATGCGGGCGGCCGGTCCGGGCAGGCCGTACATGCGTACGCCCTTCATGTCGGCCACCGAGGTGATGGGCGCCTTCATCGTGTAGATCGGACCCGGCGGCAGCACGAAGAGACTGAGGACCTGCACGTCCTTGTATTCATCGGCTTTGGCGAAATGCCGTTCGTAAGTCCGCCACAGCGCGATCGAGCTGCCCTTGGAGGTGGTGTTGACGAATGGCAGGTGGGCCAACTGGGACAGCTTCACGCTCTCCTGCAGGAAGCCGTGGAACATGTAGGAGGCATCGAACACGCCCTTCTTGACGCCGTCCATCTGCTGGGGCGGAGCCGCCAGGCTGGTGGGCGAGATCTGGATCTTCACGCGGCCCTGGGTGGCTGCAGCCACTTCGTCGGCCCAGGGCTTGAGCACGCGGGTGTTGATCGGGTGCTGCGGTGCCAGAAAGCTATTGAAAAGCAGCGTGGTCTGCGACCAAGCGGTGCTGGCAGTCGTTGCCATCAAGGCGGCGGCGGCCGCTGCACGAGTCAAAGTGGACAGTTTCATGGTGGTCTCCTTCATTGTTGCTGGACCCCTTCTCGCACGTACGCGACTCGGGCTACGGGTGACTTTAAGTGGCTTCATCAGGCCTGCACAGCATGTGCTTGGCAAAACAGTTTTCCGCTTCTGGAAAGGACGGCCTGATCAGGCCAGGTGCGCGGGCATCAGGGTCTGGTAGCTGCCGCCGAAATACAGCAGCGGCCGATCCTCGGTGTGTGCCATGGAGACGACCCGCGCGATGAATACCCAGTGGTCACCGGCCTCGATGCACTGATACGGCTCGCAGGTCAGTCGCGCCAGCCATCCTGGCAGCTCGAGGCCCCCATTCGCATCGCGGGTGTGCGCCACGGCGGTCAGTTTGTCGGGCTGGCGGCGGGCGAAATGCTGGGAGATGTCTCGCTGCTGCTCGCTCAGGACATGGACCACGAAATGCGTGGCGCGCTGAAAAACAGACGCACTGAGGGCTTCGCGTGCCACGCTCCACAAGACCAGGGGCGGATCCAGCGACACCGAGGTGAAGCTGTTGGCGGTGATCGCCACCTCCTCGCCCGCTTCGGTGCGGGCACTGATCACGGTGATGCCGGTGGCAAAGCGACCGAGCGTCTGGCGCAACGCGCGGGGGTCCAGCGTGGGCGGGGCGTCAAGAACGGCGGACATGCGTGACCTCAGATCAATTCGCCCGCGGGGATGTCCAGGCCGAACAGGCCCCGGCCATAGACATCGAGCATGCGGTCGGCGTCATAGAACGAATGGCTGCTCATGACATTGACCTCGCGGTGGAAACGCTGCAAGTCCGATTGCACGAAGAAGGAGGAGGTGCCCGATTGATCGCACAGGTCGTTGATCACGGCGCGCGATTGCTTGACCACCCAGGTGCAGTTGGCGCGGACTGCGGCGCGCTCCTCGACGGAGAAAGGCCGGCCCTCGCGCGAGGCATCGCCAATGCGTCGGCACTCGGACTCCAGCAAGGCGCCAGCGGCGTTCAGGGTGACAAAGGCGCGGGCCACGTTGGCGCGCATGTACGGCAGGTCGCTGGCGGAGGCGCCGCCGTAGGCCAGCACCCGTGCCTTCATCTTCTCGAGCACCATCGCGGCCAGGCCCTCGGCCGCGCCCAGCACCATCGCGGACATATTGGGGTAGTAGAAGGAAAGCATGGGGATCCGCCACAGCGAGCCCGAATTGACCTGTAGCCCCGGGGCACTGCCATCGAGCATGGAGGCTGCGGGCATCGAGCGGTGCTCGGGCACGAATACGCCATCGAGCAGGCAATCCCAGGTGCCGGTGCCGGCCAGGCCGCTGACGTTCCAGTTGTTCTGCGACGTGGTGTCACCGGCGGGCAGGGCGAAACGCAGGACGCGCCCTTTCTTTCCGTCGGTTTCTTCGTGTGCGGACAACAAGATCCAGTGGCCTTGCGGGTAGCCGCTGCCAAAACGCCAGTGGCCCGTCAGCGTCCAACCGCCTTCGACGCGCCGGGCGGTGCCGCCCGGGATGATGAAACCCGGTGCGAAACAGCTGGGGCCGTCCGCCCAGAACTCCTCTTGCGCGCGCTGCGGGAACAGGCCCATTTGCATGTTGTGTTGCAGCAAAATGCCGACGGTCCAGGCGCTGGCCAGGCAGCCGCGTCCCAGATAGCGGGAGATCTGTGGAATCACCTCGTAATCGACCTCGACCCCGCCGAAACGTTGCGGCACGCCCACCGTCATGAGGCCGGCGCTGACCACTTCCTGCACCGTGTCCGGGTGCAGCTGCCCCGCCTTTTCGGCGGTCGCGCCACGCGCGGTGAGTCGCTTGGAGATCTCCAGGGTACGCTCGAGGATCTCGTGCTGCGTTGCAAAGTGGCGTGCTGTGGTGGTGTCGTTCATCACGGATCTCCTTCGGGGGGTGGCAACTGAGCGCGATTATGCTAGATGCGTGAATATTCAACCATTGAAATGTCACATGAAAAAGAGTTTTGCGGTAGCGGCAAAGAAGCGTCCGGTCACCATGGACCTTGACCAGCATGTACCCGCCCTGTGCAACACCATCGGCGGGTATGTGTCACGGATCGTGCTGGCGCAATGCGGGGCGGAACACGGCATCGGCATCCTGGAGTGGCGCATCATCCTGGTGCTCAGTGGCGAGGCCCCCTTGGAAATCAGCCAGATCGCCGACCGCGTGGCCATGGACCGGGGCGGCTGCAGCCGGTCGATCGCGGCGCTGGAAGAACGGGGCTTGCTCGAGAGGGTACGTCACGAGGCCGACCGGCGTCGCTCGCCCGTTCAACTGACCGCGGCGGGGCGACGACTCGGTTCCAAACTGGCCGCATTCGCGCGCGCTTGCTCGGACGAACTGCTGTCTGCGCTGGCGCCTGACGAACGCGTGGCCATCGTTCAGACCCTGAACCAGCTGCGCCTGAAGGCCATCGAGATGTACAGCCAGGACTGGACCCCGGGCGGGTCCTAAATCGTCACGCCGCCATCGACGCCAATGATCTGGCCGGTGATGTTCGCCGCTGCGGCACTGCACAAGAACGCCACCAGGTAGGCGACGTCTTCCAGGGTCTGGGGCCGCTGCATCGGCACATGCTGACGCACCCGCTTCGCGAAGACATCGGCGGCATCACTGCCTTGCTGCCCGGCGTCATGGCGGGCCATCTCGTCACCCAGCTTCTCCCACAAGGGCGTCCAGATGAACCCGGGGCAGACCGCATTGACGGCGATGTGGTGGGGCGCCAGCTCGCGCGCAAGCACGCGGGTCCACGCATTGAGCGCCGCCTTGGACACGCTATAGGGCGGCATATAGGCCGCGGCGATGACGCCCGTGATCGACGAGATATTGACGATGCGCCCGGCCGGAGAGCGAAGCAGCCAGGGGTGGGCGGCCTGGCACATATGGACCGCACCCTTGAGGTTGATAGCCAGCGCGCGATCCCAGTCGGCCTCGGTGTTGTTGGTGAAGGGCATGCCCGGCGCGCTGGCCACGCCGGCGCTGTTGACCACGATGTCTAGGCCCCCTGCGGATGCGGCCTGAGCCAAGGCCTGCTGCACCTGCTGCGCGTGGGCCACATCGCAAGTAAAGGCGCGAGCACGGCCACCGGCTTGCTGCACCTGGCGGGCCGATTCCTCGGCCGCCGCCGGATCACGATCCAGGATCGCCACCTCGGCGCCTTGCTGCGCCAATGCGATGGCAATGGCGCGGCCCAGGCCAGCGCCCGCGCCGGTCACCACGGCGCTGCGGCCGTCCAGGCGCAGCATCGCGGCCAGCGGGTGCGAAGGTGCGCTGTCCATCAGAAGAAAATGCCCAGGCTCTTTTGCAAGACGACGGCAGCGTCCAGCACGATGTCGCGACGCGCCACTTTCCAGCGTGCACCGTCTGGGCGCAGGGTGTCTTCGCGAAAGCCGGAAAACACTTCCTGGTCGTATTCGAGGTGCGAGCGATAGATCAGGAAATTCGAGCGCACCTGCAGGGTGCCATCCGACTCGCCCCCCATCACCTCCACGTTGGTGATGAAGTGCCGGGTGCGCGACGGCGGCGTCTCGGCCCAGGCCATGCCGGTTCCCAATCGCTTGACCCGGTTCACCAGGCTGGTCTTGTTCTCGTCAAAGTGCGCCACTTCGCCAAAGCGACTGCGCTCCTTGCCGATGTCGCGACCCACCCGATTGGTCACCAGCGGCATCCAATAGCGCACGTCGTCGGTGAACAACTCCACCCACTTCATCAACTGCTGGTCATCGAGCAGGCGTGCCTCTTCGATGTACAGGGCTTGCACCCGGAACCACAGCGCCATGTCGCTGCGCACATCGTGGATCGTGGCGGTGTTCATGCGCAGCTCCCCTGGGACGTACGACGCTCCATCAAGGGCACGGCCGGCGGCGTTTCGTCGTCCATCAGCTCGGCCCACTTGCCATAGAAGGCGCGCTGGTTGATCTCTGACTGAAAGCGTCCGAGGCGACCGCGGATGTCGGGGTGAATGGCGCGCGGATCGTCGATCTCGTCGCCCAAGCCCATCTCCAGGTTCTGCGGGTAACGCCGTGCCACATAGCCCGCGTTGGCGGAATTGCATTGCACCCAGTTGTCCACGTCGTCGACTTCCCAGGTGCCGCTGGTGCCGTGTCGCTGCAGCATGTGCAGGGCTTTCTCGCGCTTGTACTCCTCGGGGGCTGCCTTATCGACAAAGCACCAACCCCAGGCCTCGGTCAGCTGCGGTCCTTTGGGATGCCACACGCGAATCGCACTGCCCTGCCAGAGCAGCGAGACATTGGGGAAGATGGAGGCGTGCATCGGCGACATGTGCATGCCGCGCAGCGGACCCAGCCGCTCAATGGCTTCGTCCAGGCGTGAACGCTCGTACTCGAGAAACTCGGGCAGGGCCATCTCCAGCACCTGGTCGCGGTTCTCGGCCCAGCGCGTGCCAAAGCCGTGGCCGTTTCCGGGCTGGACCTGAAAGCCCTCGTAGCCGTAGCCGCTCTTGCGCCGAGGCATGCCCTCGAAGCCCGAGACCCAGGCGGACTTATGACTCACCGGGCCGTGGTAGCTGTCGCCGATGAAGTTGTCGACGGGGAACTTCCAGTTGGTATGCACCAACCACTTGTGCGTGCCAGGCAGGAACTCGATCCCGCCCTCGCGCCGATCCAAAATCATGTCTAGGTACCAGGCCATATCGCCCAGGTAGTCTTCGAGCGAGGGCGCATTGCCGTCGAAGGTCGCAAAGAGCAGTCCCTTGTAGCTGGCCAGCTTGGCCACCGGCACCAGGCTGTGCGCTTGCAGGTCCAAGCGCTCCAGGTAAATCTCCTTGAACCCCGGCACATTGCTCAGGCTGCCGTCGTTGGAAAACGTCCAGCCGTGGAAGGGGCAGGTGAACGCGCGCGCATTGCCCGAGTCGGCGCGGCACACGCGGTTGCCGCGGTGACGGCACATGTTCAGGTAGCAGCCGATGCTGCCATCGGGCTTGCGCGTGACGATCACCGGGTCGCGGCCCATGTAGGTGGTGAAAAAGTCGTTCGTCTTGGGCAGCATGCTTTCATGCCCCAGCAGCAGCCAGCAGCGGGCGAAGATGCGCTCGAGCTCTTGCTCGAAAATCTGCGGGTCCGAAAAAATTCGGCGATCCAGATCGCCTTTGTGCAGGTCCAGCAGGTGTTGGAAATGAGTCTTCATGGGTGAGGCCCTTGGGCAGTCAAAGATCGAGAACCAGGCAGTCGCCCTTGGCGCGCGAGACGCACACCATGAGCACCTCGTTGGCGGCGCGTTCCGAGTCGGTCAAGACGACATCACGGTGGTCGGCTTCGCCCGAGAGAATTCGGCATTCGCAGGTGCCACACACACCCTCTTTGCACACCGAGGGGATGATCACGTCGTGTGCCTCGAGCACGTCCAGGATGCTGCTTTGCGCGGGCACCTGCAGCTCTAGGCCACGCTTGGCGAGTTTGAGCGTGAACGCCTGCGGACCCTCGGCGCTTGCCGCTGGCGCCGGCGCCTGAAACCACTCGAAGTGCACACGCGCAGGGTCGCGGTCGGCGCACAGCGCCTTCACGCGCTCCATCAGGCCGGCAGGGCCGCAGCAGTAAATATGGGTACGCGCTGGCGCCTGCGCCAGGGCGGCGGCTACATCGAGCGGGCCGCCACGCTCATCGTCAAAATGCAAGCGCACCGCGTCACCGCAGGCTTCGAATTCATCGACAAATGCGGCCGTCGTACGCGAACGGGCGGCGTAGACCAACTGCCAGGGTCTGCCACGTTGCTGCAGCTCGCGCGCCATGGCACGAATCGGTGTGACGCCGATGCCCCCCGCGATGAACAGCACCGGGTCTTCTGAATCCACCAAGGGGAAGTGATTGCGCGGCGCACTCACTTCGAGCCGGGCGTCGGCACTCAGCTCGGTGTGCACCCAGCGTGAGCCGCCCCGGCTGTTGGCATCCAGGCCGATCGCCAACTCGTAGCGGCCAGCGGCGGCATCGGCCGCATCGCTGATCAAGGAATACGCGCGCACCATGCCCTGGGGCAGGTGGACGTCAATGTGGGCGCCCGGGTCGAATCCGGGCAAGGCCCGGCCCTCGGGATGGGCGAGCGTGAGCTGACGTACGCCCTGCGCAATCGGCACGATGGCCTGGACCCGCACGGCGTGGCGCAGCGCGTGGGCCTGGGCCACCCCCTCATCGACTTGTTTATCACTCATGCCTGCAGCTTAGGGGGAGGTCAGCTGCCTCACAAGGTAGAATTTTCTTTCATCTGATAACCAAAACTTTTCAGTGAAACTGCAGCATCTTCGGGCCCTGGTCGCCATCGCCGAGAACGGCAGTGTGCGTGCGGCCGCGCGCAACCTGGGGGTGACGCAGCCGGCGCTGAGCAAGTCCCTGCAGCAGCTGGAGGCGTCCTTGAGCGTCTCGCTGGTCACGCGCACGGCGCGCGGGGCCACCCTCACGCCTTACGGACGCGCCGTGCTGGCGCGTGCTCAGGGCATCACGCAGGACCTGGATCGTCTGCGCGAGGAAGTCGAGCAAATGCGCGGCTCCCTCACGGGCGGGGTGTCGGTGGCCATCTCGCCCAGCCCCGCCAAGGTGCTCCTGCCGCAGGCCTTGCGCCGTTTCCACAAGGACTTTCCGGAGGTGCGGGTACGCGTGCGCGAGAGCGTCTACCCCGACACCCTGCGCATGCTGCGTGAGGGTCAGGCCGATCTGGCGGTGGGCGCCGTGCCCCAGTTGTCACGCGCGCTGACCGCCGAATTTCACAGCGAGACGCTCTATCGCAACACCTTGGTGGTCGCCGGTCGCAGGGACCATCCGATGGCAGCGGCCACCTCGCTAGCCGACTTGCTGGCATGTCAATGGCTGCAGCATGGTCCGGCCAACGGTCCTGGCGCCCTGCTCGAGCCGACCTTTCGCGCCCACCAATTGCCGCCGCCGGTGCCGCGCGTGCTGTCGGACTCCTACACCGCCTCTTTTTCGATCCTCGAGCACTCGGACACGCTGTCCCTGCTGCCCGAGCGTCTGATTCGGCACCAGCCCGGGCTGATCGCGCTGGCGCTACGCGAAGCCATGCCCACCTGGGACGTGTCGATGATTTTCCGCGCCGCCTCGCCTCTGACGCCTGCCGCCCAGGGGCTGGCCCAGGCGCTGCGCCGTACGCCGCCGCGCGACTGAATCGGCGCCCGACTCAGGTGCGCACCGGCAGGCCGATCAGCGCTTGCAGCGCTTCGCGAGACAGGCCCTCGACCGCGTCGATCAGAAGCAAGCCCTGCGGGCCGCATTCGAAGGTGGCCAAGTCGGTGTACACGCGCTTCACGCAGGCCAACCCCGTCAAGGGATAGGTGCATTCGCGCACGATCTTGCTCTCGCCGGTTTTGGTGAGCAGGTCCATCATCACCCAGGTCTGACGCGCGCCAGTGGCCAGGTCCATGGCGCCGCCCACCGCGGGAATCGCGTCGGGTTCGCCGGTGTGCCAGTTGGCCAGATCGCCCCCTTGCGAGACCTGAAAAGCCCCGAGGACGCAGATGTCCAGATGGCCCCCCCGCATCATGGCGAAGCTGTCGGCGTGATGAAAAAAGGCACCCCCGGGCAACAAGGTGACCGGCTGCTTGCCGGCGTTGATCAAGTCGTAGTCCTCGCTGCCTGCGGCAGGCGCTGGCCCCATGCCCAGGATGCCGTTCTCGGACTGCAAGATCACTTCAATGCCAGGCGGCAGGTGATTGGCCACGGTCGTGGGCATGCCGATGCCCAAATTGACATAGGCACCCTCGTAAATGTCCTGCGCCACGCGCTTTGCAAGTTGGTCTTTGGTGCGCCGGGTGTAGGTCATCGTGATGCCGCCTGAATGAAGCCTCCGGCCTGCGTGGCCGTACGGGGTACCTGCACGATCGCCTTCACGAAGATGCCGGGTGTCACGATCGCCTCGGGGTCCAGCGCGCCTAGTGCCACCACCTCGTGCACGCTGGCCACCGTGTGACGCGCCGCCATGGCCATCACCGGCCCGAAATTGCGTGCCGCCTTGCGATACACCAGATTGCCCCAGCGGTCGCCGCATTCCGCCTTGATCAAGGCCAGGTCGCCCGCAATGGGGTGTTCGAGGACATGCATGCGTCCGTTGATCTCTCGCGTCTCCTTGCCTTTGGCCAACGCCGTCCCATAGCCGGTGGGCGTAAAAAACGCTCCGATACCGGCGCCTGCAGCGCGTATGCGCTCGGCCAGATTGCCCTGGGGCACCAGCTCCAACTCGACGCGGCCACTGCGATAGAGCGCGTCGAACACCTGGCTGTCGGCCTGCCGCGGAAAGCTGCAAATCACCTTGCGCACACGCCCGGCCTTGAGCAAGGCGGCCAAGCCATGCTCGCCGTTGCCGGCGTTGTTATTGACGACGGTGAGGTCGCGCGCGCCTTGCTCGATCAAGCCGTCGATCAACTCGCCCGGGATGCCGGCCGTGCCAAATCCGCCAATCAGGACGGTGGCACCATCACGCACGCCCTGCAGGGCGTGCGCCACGCTGGGGGATATCTTGTCGATCATGGGGTCAGGTGGTGGCGTTGCCGGGTCGGCTCTGAATCGCGCCCACGCGTGCGTTGGGTCGCTGCGGCTCGCTGGCGGGCGTTGCCTGCGGATTCAGAATGAAGTCGTATTCGAGCAGGTAGGTGCCATCGGGCTGCATCACCCAATCAGCCACGAGGGACTGGCGCACGCCAAAGACGGCGTCGGAATCCAGATAGACGTCGTCGCTGCGAAAGACATGGGTGATCAGCCGCTCGTAGCCGGGCGCCGTCACCATGAAGTGCAGGTGCGCCGGACGCCAGGGGTGGCGGCCCGTCGCGCGCAGCATGTCGCCCACCGGCCCGTCATGCGGAATGGGATAGGGCTGCGCCAGGATGCTGCGAAAGTGATAGTGCCCCCCATGTCCAGACTGCAACACGCCACGCGCCTGGTGGTGATCGAGCTCGGGACGCTGGACGTCGTAGGTCCCTTCACTGTCGGCCTGCCAGACTTCCAACGTGGCGCCCGCAATGGGCTCGCCCGTGATGCTGCGCACCGCACCGCGTACGACACAAGGGGCTCCCTGCGCCCCATTGGAAATATCCTGGCCCAGCTGGTAATGCGGCGCCCCCTGAACATGGAAAGGCCCAAACACCGTCGCCTCGGTGCAGCCCTCGGGCTTGTCGTGATTCATCGCCACGACCAGCGTCGACAGGCCGAGCGTGTCGGACAACAAAATGAATTCTTGCCGCTTGTCGTCGGTGATGTGCCCGACCCGCGTCAGAAACTCGATGCCCTGCTCCCACTCGCGATCGGTTAGCTTGACCTCGCGCGCGAAGGCATGCAGGTGCTGAACGAGGCTGGTCAGGACCTCCTTGAGGCGCGCGTCCGGGGTATTCGAAATACAGGCGATAACGGCCTGGGTGATGGTGTCCTGATTGAGGTTGCGCATAGCTTCTCGACAGTGGTTTCTGCTACTCTAAGAGGCTTTCGAAAATTGCGAAATAGCAGCGGCGTAAATGAGTTTTTCTCGGCACGGAAATGCGCCGACGCACACCAAGCGGTGAGGAGACCCCGTGGATCGCTGGACGGAGATGGAGTTGTTCGTGCAGGTCGCCGAGACCGGCAGCCTCAGCCGTGCGGCCGATGCCCTGCATCTTTCCAATGCAGCGGTCAGTCGCCACATGGCGGCCATGGAAGAACGCCTGGGCGCACGCCTGGTTGAACGCAACACGCGCAGGCTCTACCTGACCGAGACGGGCAAGGAGTTTCTGGCCCGTGCCAGACAGATCCTGGACGACCTGCGTGATGCCGAGGCGATGGTCAATGCGTCGTCGGTGCGGCCGACCGGCATGCTGCGCATCACCGCCTCGCTGTCTTTTTCCATGCAGCATGTGGCGCCGCTTTTGAAGGCCTACACCCGGCAATACCCCGAAGTGCGTGTGCACATGGAGGTGGCCAATCGCTACCTCGACATCATCGACAACAACATCGACGTCGCCATTCGCACGCGCGAATACGAGCCCGACTCCAACATCACCATCCGCCGGCTCGCGGAAACCCGGCGCATCCTGGCCGCTGCCCCGTCCTATCTGGCCGAGCGGGCGGCGCCGCGCACGCCCGCTGACCTGCGCGAACATGACCTGCTCATTTACACGCATGCCAACAACCCGAACGAGCTGCGTTTCACCCGCGGACAAGAAACCGAGAGCTTGACGGTCAAGGGCCTGCTGGAGTCGACCGACGGCCAGGTCCTGCGCGCAGCGGCCCTAGACGGCATGGGCATCCTGTTCCAGCCGACCTACATCCTCTATGACGACATCGTGGCGGGCCGACTGATCCCGCTGCTCGAAGACTGGGACCTGCCGCGGCTCACCGTGAACCTGGCCTTCCCCAGTCGCAAGCACCTCTCGGCCAAGGTGCGCACCTTCATCGATTTCCTGGTCAGCGAATTCGACCGGATGCAGTACGAGCGCAAGTGGACGGCCCGCCTCGGGCCCTACTGATCACGCTGGACGGCGGCCCTCGAAGGCGTTTTGAAGCAACGCGCGAATGCCCTCGCGCTCCAGGCCGCGTGGGTTGGGGTACTGGTTGCTCAGAGCCAGATCGCAGGCCCGGTCCAGATCTTGTTCACGCAAGCCCAGTGCCCGCAAGGAGACCGGCGCGCCGTTGTCACGCGCAAGGTCGAAGATCGCTGCAGGCGCGCGTTCGCCGCCCAGGGCGGCAGCGATACCGCGCATGGCCTCGGGGGCTGCGGCTTCGTTGTAGGCCAGCGCATGCGGCAACACCACGGTATGGGTCTGCGCGTGCGGCAGGTTGAAGCTGCCGCCTAGCGTGTGACACAGCTTGTGATGCAAGGCCATGCTGACATTACCGAGCACCGCGCCGCACAGCCACGCGCCGTACAGCGCGTCGTGACGCGCCTGTCGGTCTTGGGGGTCGCGGTAGATGCTTGGCAGGGCGCGCGCCAGCGCTGCGATGCCCTCTTGCGCCATCAAGCGGATGATGGGATTGCCATCGCTGGCGTACAGGCCCTCGGCCGCATGCGCGATCGCGTTGATGCCGCTGGTCACGCTCAGTTCGACGGGCAGCGATTGGGTGAGGTCCGGGTCATACAGCACGCTGCGAGGCAAGACGCGTGCATCGCGGCCGGTCTTTTTCAGACCCGACTCCGTGATCCCGTAAATCGAGGTCATTTCGCTGCCGGCGTAGGTGGTGGGGATGGCTACCACCGGCAAGCCGGAATCCAACGCAATGGCCTTGCCCAGGCCGATGGTGGAGCCGCCACCCACGGCGACCGCGCAGTCCGCGCCCAGCGACTTGGCCAGCGCCTGGGCCTGGCGGGCGGTCTCCAGGGGGACATGCTGCTGCGCCTGGGCGTAAACGCCCGCTGCGCGCGGGCCCAGCAGGGTCACCACCCGATCGGCCAATTCGGACTGGTCGGGGGTGCACAGCACGATGGCGCGATGCAGCCCCAGGGCTTGCAACTCATCGCCCACACGGGCCATGGCGCCAGCCTCGAAGCGAACCCGCATCGGCAGGGGTTGGCAGATAAACGATTGCATGCAGGCAGTGTCTGGCGGCCGACGACGCGCCGCAAGCGCTCGTATGAAAATCAGTTTTTCGCCCGCGGGCGGGTCTGTTCGGGGCTGCCTGCGCATACAGTGCACGGCATCGGCCGCTTTCCATGGCCCTGGATTCCAACGTGCACAAGAACCTGTCCCACGAATCGGCGCCCATGATTCGCCACATCGTCATGTGGCGGGTGCGCGGCGACACGCCCAACGAGCGCACCGCGACGAGCCACCAGATCAAGCAGGCCTTCGAGGGTCTGCGCGGGCGCATCCCGGGCATGCAACTTCTCGAGGTCGGCATCGACATCAGCGAGGTGGACTACGCCTGCGATGTCGTGCTCCTGGCGGATTTCGAATCGGCCCAGGCGCTGCGTGATTACGCCGAGCATCCGGAGCATCTGCGGGTGCGAGGCGAGCTCGAGGGACTGCGTATTGCACGCCACCAGGTGGACTACCCGCTGCAGGCGTCCTCGCCGGACTGACGCCGCCTGCGCACGCCCGCCCCCGGTCGGGCGGCTAAACCCTGCTCCAATACGGGTTGGCCCTTTCGAATTCCGGACCCCCCATGCCCGACACCCTCTCGCCCGCCCAGATCCAGGCCGACGTGCAACGCGCCCTCGACGAGGACGTGGGCAGCGGCGATCTGACCGCCTCCCTGGTGCCCGCCGGACGGCGCGTCACAGCGACCATCCTCTGCCGCGAATCCGCCATCATCTGCGGCCAGCCCTGGGTGAACGAAGTGCTGCACCGGATCGCGCCCAGCGCCCGGGTGCAGTGGCAGCTGCAAGACGGCCAGCGCTGCACGCCCGGCGCCACGGTGCTCACGATCGAGGGCGAGGCGCGCGAGCTGCTCACCGCCGAGCGCACCTGCCTGAACTTTCTGCAAACTCTCAGCGCCGTGGCCACGCGCACCGCCCAATACGTCGAAGTGGTGCGGGGCACCCGCGCCGCCATCTTGGACACGCGCAAGACGATTCCGGGCCTGCGCATCGCTCAGAAATACGCGGTGCGTTGCGGCGGCGGCAAGAACCACCGCATGGGCCTGTACGACGCGGTCTTGATCAAGGAAAACCACATCGCGGCGGCCGGTGGCCTGACCGCGGCTTTTCGCGCGGCGCAGGCCCTCAAGGCGCCTGTGGCATTCATCCAGGTCGAGGTCGAGACGCTGCGGCAGCTGCAAGAAGCGCTCGACGCCGGCGTGACCATGGTGCTCCTGGACAATATGGACCTGCCCACGCTGCGTGAAGCGGTGCGCATGGCGCAGGGCCGTTGCAGCCTGGAGATCTCCGGCGGTGTGACGCTGCAGGGGCTGCGCGAACTGGCCGAAACGGGCGTGGACCGCATCTCGGTGGGCGCCTTGATCAAGGATATCCAGGCGGTCGATTTCTCGATGCGTTTCTCGCAGCAGCCCGTCGAACGCTAAGGGGCCTGCAACCACTCCAGCATGACGGCGGCAGTCTGCTCGGGCCGCTCCATCTGCACCATGTGACCGGCGTCTTCGATCACGCGCAGCGTGGCGTGGCGGGCCAGACGCTGCATGGCTTCGTGCTGCGAGACCGGCGACCAGGCATCGTCGCGGCCGCAGGCGATCAGCGTGGGCACGCGCAGCGCGCGCAACACATCGCTGGCATCCGGGCGGCGGATCAGGGCCTGCAGTTGCGCCGCAAAGGTGTCCACGGTGCGCCGCTCGAACATCTGCAAGATGGATTCAATCAAGGGGGCGTCGGGCAGCCGCGCGGGATGGACCATGCCCTGCACCCACTGGGCGGCCATGGCGCGCACGCCCCGCTCGCGCGCCAGCTGCAGCAGGGCGTGGCGCTTGGCGATTTCCTGGGCCCCGGCAGACCCCGCCGCCAGAGGCAGGTGACCGGTATCCAACAGCGCCAGTCGCTCCACACGTTTGGGCTCGAGCCGCATGACTTCAAGGGCCACCCGTCCGCCCATGGAAAAACCGGCGAGCGAGAAGCGCTCCGGGGCCTGTTCGAGCAGGCGCTTGGCCATGGCGGTCAAGCTGTCTCGGGCGCCCGGATCGATGACCTGGCAAGGCAGATCTGTGGGCCAGTGCGCATACAGCGGCTGCCACACGGCGGCATCACACATCAGGCCGGGAACCAGGACGAGGGGCGTCATGTCATCTCCAGAAGGCCACCATCTTAGCCAGCGAGACCTGGCCGCTTGGCGTACGGACGATTCATCTCCGTCCTACAGACAAGCGGACTACGCGAATTAACCTAGTGCCACACACAAGCCACTCGCCGCGCAACACGGATTCGGGGGCTTGGCCTTTTCCCACAACGACAGAGACAGATCCACGAGGTTTTCACATGGCGTCGGCCCAGTACCGCATTGAGAGCAACCGTCCCTTGTCTGGCAAATGGCTGCCCCTGGCGGGCGATCCGCCCTGGTTGGTAGGCGATCGCGGCTTGGCCGTGTCACTGGCCGCCAAGAACTTTCGCACCGAGAGCGGCCAGGAGATCCGGGTGGTGCACGTGCCCACCGGCGAGATCGTCTATTCCAAGAACACCGAGCACCCTGACCGCGGCGGCGATTGAACGCCGTCAACGACGCAGCGTGCGGCTCAAGAGCATCACCGGGATCAACCCCACCAGCACCAGCGCCAGCGAAGGCAAGGCCGCCTCACCCAGGCGTTCGTCGCGCGCGAGCTGATAGGCCACCACCGCCAGCGTGTCGGTGTTAAACGGCCGCAGCACCATCGTGGCGGGCAGTTCCTTCATCACATCGACGAACACCAGCAGGCCCGCCACCACCGCCGACCGCCGCAGCAGCGGCCAGTGCACACGCGCCAGCAGCCGCCAGCCCGAGGTGCCCAGCATGCGCGCCGAATCATCCAGGCTGGTCGGGATGCGCGCATAGCCGCTTTGCACCGATTGCAGGGCCACCGACATGAAGCGCACCAGGTAGGCCCACACCACGCCCAGCACCGTGCCGGTCACCCAGAACACGGTGGGCGTGTCCGGCGCCGCCTGCTGCAGCCAGCCCACGGGCAGCAACAGGCCCACCACGATCACCGCGCCAGGTACGGCGTAGGCCATGCCGGCCACGCGCACCACGCCGCGCGTGAGCAGGTCCGCGCGCTGACGCAGGGAGAACATCAGCCACACCGCCACCCCCACCGCCAGCACCGCGCTGATTGCCCCCAGGCGCACGCTGTTGAAGGTCCATTGCACAAAGCGGTCCCAGGGCAGCACCGACCAGTCGGCGGCCAGCGGCCGCAGCATGAAGGCCACGGGCAACACAAACCCCATGACCACCGGCAAGCCGCACACCGTCCACGCGAGCGCGCGACGCCCGCCGTGCAAAGCGATCGGCTGCGCCTCATTCGAGCCGGCACGGGCGCCGCGCGTGACTGCAAAGCGCATGCGCTTTTGCGCGCGGTGCTCCAGCCACAGCAGCAACGCCACCAGCACCAGCAAGGTGGTGGCCAATTGCGCGGCGGCCACGCGGTTGTCCATCGCGAGCCAGGCCTTGTAGATGCCGGTGGAAAAGGTCTGGATGCCGAAGTAGCTCGAGACACCGAAATCCGCCAGCGTCTCCATCAGGGCCAGCGCCACGCCGGCCGCCACCGCAGGCCGCGCCAGGGGCAGGGCCACTTGCGTGATGCGCCGACGCAGCGGCGCACCGAGCAGGCGCGCGGCTTCCATCAACTGCGGGGCCCGCTCGCCCAGGGCGGTGCGCGCCAGCAGGTAGACATAGGGATAGAGCGAGAAGATGAACACCCAGGCCGCACCCGGGAGGCTGCGCACCTCAGGAAACACCCGCCCCTCCCAGCCGAACGTGGCACGCAGCCACGTCTGTAGCGGCCCACTGAATTGCAGGAAGTCGGTGTAGGCGTAGGCCGTCACATACGCGGGCATGGCCAGGGGCAGCAGCAGCGCCCACTCAAAACTGCGACGACCGGGAAAGTCGAACAGCGTCACCGCGGCTGCGGTCGACACCCCCACCAGCGCCACGCCGGCCGCCACGATCAGGCACAGCACCAGACTGGCCCCGGCATACCCGGGCAGCACGGTGGACGCCATCTGGGCCAGGATCGAGGCGCTCTGGGCGTCCCATTGCAGCCAGGACACCAGCACCCCGCCCACCGGCACCAGCAAGAGCAGGCCCAGCACCCAAAGCAGGAGGTCATGAAGCCGGCGCATGCGATCGATCAAGGTGACGGGACCGCGGAGCCCCGATAATACAAATGAGAATTGTAATCATCTAGAATCACCGTCATGCATTTGGAGTTGTCCGATCTGAGCGTGCAGTACGCGGGCGCGAGCCGGCCGGCGGTCGACGCCGTGTCCTTCGGCCTGCCGCGCGGCGCTATCGGCGTCTTGATCGGGCCCTCGGGTTGCGGCAAGACCACCTTGCTGCGCGCCATTGCCGGCCTGGAGCCAGCCAGCGCGGGCCAGATCCGTATCTCGCAGCAGGTGGTGGGCGGCGCCGGCGTGCATGTACCCGCCGAATCGCGCCGCATCGGCATGGTGTTCCAGGACTACGCGCTCTTTCCGCACCTGGATGTGGGCCAGAACGTGGCCTTTGGCATCGCGCACCTGCCGCGCGCGGAACGCCAGTCGCGGGTGACCGAGGTGCTGGCCCTGGTCGGTCTGGCGGGCACCGAGCGGCGCATGCCGCACGAGCTCTCAGGCGGGCAGCAGCAACGCGTGGCGCTGGCCCGCGCGCTCGCCCCCAAGCCCGAGTTGCTGCTGCTGGACGAGCCCTTTTCCAATCTGGACATCGACCTGCGTGAGCGTCTGGCCCACGAGATCCGCGGCATCCTCAAGGCCGCGGGCGCGACGGCGCTCTTCGTCACCCACGACCAACTCGAGGCCTTCGCGATTGGCGATGTGATCGGCGTGATGCACCAGGGCCAGCTGCATCAATGGGACGAGGCCTACACCCTCTATCACCGCCCCGCCACCCGCTTCGTCGCCGACTTCATCGGGCATGGCGTGTTCACGCCCGCCACCTTGCGCGAGGCCGGCGACCACGTGGTGGTGGACACCCCGCTGGGCGCGCTCACCGACGTCGCCGAATGCCCGCTGCCGACGGCCTTCGAAGCGGGCCAGTGCGAAGTGCTGCTGCGAGCCGACGACATCGTGCACGACGACGACGCGCCCGTGAAAGCGCAGATTGTGCGCAAGGCGTTTCGCGGCGCTGACTTTCTCTACACCCTGCGACTGGGCTCGGGCGAGACAGTGATGGCTCATGTCCCCAGCCACCATGACCACAAGGTCGGCGAGTGGATCGGCATCCGCGCCCAAGTGGACCATGTGGTGACCTTCGAGCGCGGAAGCGCCGCATCGGCCCCGCCGATGGCACCGGCGCCCGTGCCGCTGCCCGTCACAGGCGCCTGACGATTACGTTTGCTCACGCTGCCGCCGCGCCTGGCGCGGCGCGGCGCATGATGGCGCGCCTGTCTAGGGGGAGCCATGAACATCACGCTGATCGCGGCCTCGGAACTCGACGCGAGCCTGCAATCGACCTGGCGCGCGCTGCAAGCCAGTCACCCGGCGCTGCGCAGCCCGTATTTCGCACCGGAGTTCACGCTGGCCGTGGCGGCGGTGCAACCCGATGTGCGCATCGCGGTGCTCGAAGACGGCGCGCGCGTGGTCGGCTTCTTCCCGCACCAGGCGCGCTGGCGCATCGGCCGCCCCGTGGGTGCGCCCCTGTCAGACCACCACGGTGTGGTGTGCGCGCCCGACACCCCGTGGGACTGGCAGGCGCTGCTGCGGGCCTCGCGGCTTGCGTCCTGGCACTTTGACCATCTGCCACGCGAGCAGGCTCCCCATGGCGGCGTCTGTATCGCCGCGGACTCGCCCGGGATGGACCTCTCACGCGGCATGACCGCTTACCTGGACGCGCGCCGCGCCAGCGGCGTGCGCAGCCTGGCCGAGTTCGAGCGCAAGGCGCGCAAGCTCGCGCGCGAGGTCGGGCCGCTGCGATTTGAGGCGCACACGCAGGACCCGCAGGTTCTGGCCACAGTGCTGCATCTGAAGTCGCAGCAATGCCGGCGCACGGGCGTGCACGATTTTTTCGCTCGCCCTTGGACGCGTGCGCTGGTCGAATCCATCGGCAGCTTGCAGCATCCGCATTTCGCCGGTCGTCTGTCGGCGCTGTATGCGGGCGACCAGCTGGTGGGGGCCCACCTGGGCATGCGCTCGGCCACTGTGTGGCACTGGTGGTTTCCGGTCTATTCGCATGCCATGGCGCCCTACTCGCCCGGCGCGCAATTGCTGCTGCATGTGGCGCACGCGGCGGCCGACGCGGGCTGTGGGCTGCTGGATCTGGGCAAGGGCGACGACGCCTACAAGCGCAGCTTCGCCGACTGCAGCCTGCCCCTGGCCGAAGGCTGGGTCGCGGCGCGGCCTGCGCTCACCTTCGCCTGGCTGGCCGGCCGCGACGCGGCAAGGCGCTGGGCCAAGACCTCGTCGCTCACGCAGCCTCTGCGCGTGCTGCGCAAACGCCTCAGGATGTCGGCTCGCCCGCTGCCCCCTCCGGCGCTGCCCTAGGTCCGACCCCGGGGCGCCGCCCCAAGCGCAGACGCGGCAGGCGCAGGCTTCGCCACTCGCCCAGGTCCATCCACATGCGGGCCAGCAGCACCGGCATCGCCGTCGACAACCACACGGTCACCCTTGGCAGCCGCAGCAAGTCAGCGTCCCAGCGAGCCCGGGCGCTGTCGGACGTGGTGGCCAGCTCGAAGCCGGCGGCACGGGCCATCTCCACATGCTCCTCGCGGTAGGCCCCATAGGGATAGCAGAAACTGCGTATCGGCACGCCGAGGGCCTGCTCCAGGTCCTCGCGCGACTGAGCGATTTCCGCGCGCGCGCGTATCGGGTCGCATGCGGTGAGCTCCACATGGTTGCGGGTGTGCGCCCCCACCTCCATGCCCGCATCCAGCCACGCCCGCAGGTGATGCACGCTCATCAGGCGCGCCGGCGCAATGCCGATGGACGCGTCCCAGATATTCGTGCCGCCCAGTTGCCCGCTCACGACAAAGGATGTGGCGGTAAAGCCCACAGCCTGCAGGATCGGCAGCGCGTGCTCGAAGTTGTTCACGTAGCCGTCGTCGATCGTGATGCCGACCACCTTGCCACGGCGCTCGCCGCGCAAGTAGGGCGCCAGGTCCCGCATGGACAGTCCGCGATAGCCCAAGCCACGCAGCGCCCGCATCTGCCGAGCGAAGCGCGCGGGGGGCATCACCAGCCCACGATAGGGCGTGCCACGCGGGGGCGCGATATCGGTCTGGTGGTACGAGAGGATGGGGATGGGCGCGCGTCCTGCGGAGGGGCAGTTCTCGTTCATGACGGGTCAATCGGCCTCGTTGTGGGTCGGCAAATTGTCGCGAAATTGCCGAGTCCGAGCAGCCTTCAAAGGTGTGCCGGGGTAAGCACTGCAACCGGTTGGCGCACGACCTTGCGTCGCGTGCGCGGTGGTGGATCAGGCCACGGTTTCGAGCTGCCGCTGGGCCGGACGCGTCGGCTCGCCGGTGCGCAGGCCCTCGATGGCGGTGCGCAAATCGGTCGCCCAGACACGACGATCGCGGCCGTCGCAGGTTTGCGGCGCGCCGTAGTGCAGGGTCACGGTGATGGGCGCGCTGGTGAGCGTACGCCACAAGGACTCGGCCAGCGTGTCGTCCCCGATGTAGCAGGGTGCCAGCGAGCGCTGACCGGTGGCGCGGTCGATGAAGCCCAGTGCCACCGGCTGCACCGGCACATCGGCCACGATGGCGGCCTGCAGCAAATTCGCATGAAAGGGCAGCAGCGAAACGCCGTCGCTGGTCGTACCTTCCGGAAAAACCGCTAGCACCTGGCCCACGCGCAGGCTGTCGGCCATGTGATGCACCACGCGCAGCGCGTCGCGGCGCGATTCACGTTCGATGTACAGGGTGCCCGCACCCGTGGCCATACGGCCGATCAGGGGCCAGTGGTGGACATCGGACTTGGAGACAAAGCGGCAATGGCGGCCGGCGTGCAGCGCCAGAATGTCCAGCCAGGAAATGTGATTCGCCACGATCAGGGCCGGGCCGCTCGCCACCGGCGCGCCGCGCACCTGCACGGTCAGGCCCAGCGCCTGCAGCATGTCCCGCGCCCAGGCCTGCACCCGGGCCTCACGTGCCTCGGGCGCAAGGCGCGGAAACACGAACACGATGGTGAAGTAACCCGCAAGTGCGCGCCACAGGACACGCACGAGTTTGAAGACCGCGACCAACACCCTCACGCTGGCGGGGCCTCGTAGGCCAGATGCCCGCCCACGAAAGTCCAGCGCACCCGCCCCGGCAGCTCATAGCCCGAGAAGGGCGTATGCTTGCCTTGGCTGCGCAAGTTTGCGGCCTGCACCTGCCAGTGCGAGAGCGGATCGAACACGCACACATCGCCGACACCGCCCTCGACCAGCTGGCCACAACTGGCTTGCAGCGTGCCCAGTGACGCCCCCAACACGCGCGCCGGATCGCCGGTGACCACCCCGATCGCGCGCGTGAGCCCAGCGCCGCTTTGCTGGCCCCAGCGTAGGGCCAAGCTCAGAAGCAGCTCGAGGCCCGTGGCGCCGGGCTCGGCCTCGGCAAAGGGCAAGGCCTTGGCGTCTTCATCCAGCGGCATGTGGTCAGACACCAGAGCGTCGATCGTGCCATCGACCAGGCCCTGTGCCAGTGCGTCGCGATCGCGCTGCTGGCGCACCGGCGGCGACAGGCGCAGGCGGCTGTCGAAGTAGCCGATGTCGGTGTCGGTCAGGTGCAGCGAGTTGATGCTCACGTCGCAGGTCACGGGCAGGCCCTGGGCCTTGGCCTCGCGCACCAGGGCCACGCCCGCAGCGCTGCTGAGGCGACACAGGTGCACCCGCGCGCCGGTCACCTTCATCAATTCGAAGATGGTGTGCAGCGCGATGGTCTCGGCCGCCACCGGCACGCCGGCCAGACCCAGGCGCGTCGCCAGCGGCCCGCTGGCGGCTACGCCCTTGCCCAGATGCACGTCCTGCGGGCGCAGCCAAACGGTGTAGCCGAAGGTGGACGCGTACTGAAAGGCGCGTTGCAGCACCTGCGTATTGGCCAGACCCACTTCGGCCTGGCTGAAACCCACGCAGCCAGCCTCGGTGAGTTCGGCCATCTCGGTGAGCACTTCACCGGCCAGCCCGCGCGTGAGCGCGCCCAGGGGGAACACACGCGCCTGATGCAGCTTCTCGGCGCGCATTTTGAGCATCTCGACCAAGCCGGGCTCGTCCAGCACCGGGTCGGTGTCGGGCGGGCACACCAGGCTGGTCACGCCACCGGCAACGGCAGCGGCCATCTCGCTCTCAAGCATGCCTTCATGCTCGTGGCCGGGTTCGCGCAAACGCACGGCCAGATCGACGAGGCCGGGCGCCACGACGCAGCCACGGGCCTCGATCAGCTTGTTGGGGACGAAGCCCTCGGGGATGCGGCCGATGCCCACGATACGGCCGGCCGCGAGGGCCACATCGGCCACCTCGTCGAAATTGCGCGACGGGTCGATCACCCGTCCGCCCTGGATCAAGATCTTCATGCGAGTGAGCTCCCAATTTCAAAGCCGGCGCGGAACCGGCTCCGCCGGGCCGCCGAGGGCGCCCCCTTGAGGGGGAAGCGGACGCAGGCCGCTTCGGGGGTGGTCCTGTTCATGCTTCATTCCCCGCGACGATGCTCATGACGGCCATGCGTACGGCGATGCCAAAGGTCACCTGCGGCAGGATCACGCTTTGCTTGCCATCGACCACCGCCGAATCGATCTCGACCCCGCGGTTGATCGGACCCGGGTGCATCACGATGGCATCGGGCTTGGCCAGTTGCAGCTTCTCGGGCGTGAGGCCAAAGCTCTTGAAAAATTCCTGCGAGCTCGGAAGCAGCGCCCCCGACATGCGTTCGTTTTGCAGCCGCAACATGATCACCACGTCGCAGCCGCGGATGCCTTCTTCGAGCGTGTGGCACACCCGCACACCCATCTGGCTCATGTCGCCGGGCACCAGCGTGCGCGGCCCCACCACCCGCACCTCGGCGCAGCCCAGGGTGGTCAGGGCATGAATGTCCGAGCGGGCCACACGCGAGTGCAGCACGTCGCCCACGATGGCCACGGTGAGGTTGGAGAAATCTTTCTTGTAGTGCCGGATGGTGTACATGTCCAACAGGCCCTGCGTCGGGTGCGCGTGGCGACCGTCGCCGGCGTTGATCACGTGCACGTGCGGCGCCACATGCTGGGCGATCAGGTACGGTGCGCCCGATTCACCGTGACGCACCACGAACATGTCGGCCGCCATCGCGGACAGGTTGGCGATCGTATCCAGCAGCGACTCGCCCTTGGCCGCCGACGAGCGCGCGATATCCAGGTTGATCACATCGGCCGACAGGCGCGTGGCGGCGATCTCGAAGGTGGTGCGGGTGCGGGTGCTGTTCTCGAAGAACAGGTTGAACACGCTCTTGCCTCGCAGCAGCGGCACCTTCTTGACCTCGCGGTCGTTCACGCTCACGAAGTTGGACGCCGTGTCCAGGATGTGGGTGATGATGTCGCGCGGCAGGCCTTCGGTGGAGAGCAGGTGTATCAGCTCGCCGTGCTTGTTCAACTGGGGGTTACGCTTGGACAACATCACTCAGGCCCCTTCCACCTGGAAACTGAATCGCCCCTTCGCATCGCGCGCGAGCGCCAGGGACTGATTCGAAGGCAGCGCCACGCGCGCGGCGCACAGATCGGCCTGCATCGGCAGCTCGCGTCCGCCCCGATCGACCAGCACCGCCAGCTGCACGCTGGCCGGTCGCCCGTAGTCGAACAGCTCGTTGATCGCGGCGCGGATCGTGCGGCCGGTGTACAGCACATCGTCCACCAGCAGGATGCGGGCGCCCTGCACGTCAAAGGGCAGCTGCGTCTGCTGGCGGGTGCCGGCCAGTCCGCGCTGCGCGAAGTCGTCGCGGTGCATGGCCGACGAGATCACACCGGGCTTGTCGGTCAGGCCCAGGTCCTGGTGCAGGCGTTCGGCCAGCCAGGCGCCGCCGGAGGTGACGCCCACCAGCCGGGTCTGGGGGGTCAGGCGCTGGCGCACACCGCGCAGCAGCTCCTGGTAAAGCGCCTCGGCGTCCAGCATCAAGGCACCGGCGGGGGCAGCGGTCATCCAATACTCCTGAGAAACTGTTCAAGGATCACGCAGGCGGCCCCGGCATCCGGATCGGGGGCGCCCTGGGCCAGGGCCTCGGTGGTGCTGTATCGCTCGTCCACCTCGTATACCGGCAGCGGCACACAGGCGCGCAGCTGCCTCGCGAATTTCAGGGCCATGGCCGTATTTTCGTGGCTCGCCCCATCGGGGTGAAACGGCACCCCCACCACCAGGGCATCGGGCTGCCATTCGCGCACACGGGCCTGGGCCTCGTGCAGGCGCGCCTCATGGGAGTCCGCGCGGATGGTGCGTTGCGGTGTGGCACTGGCCAGCAGCCGGTTGCCGGAGGCGACGCCGGTGCGCTTGCGCCCGACATCAAAAGCGAGAAAGGTCTGAAAGTGGGTCGGTACGCTGGGAGACGGCCCGACGGCGCTCATGCATGCCCCGCGTCGGAAGACAGCATCCAGACCTGCAGCCCCAGCAACGCCAGGGCCTTGTCGTAACGCTGTTCGGCCGGTGTGTCGAAGATGATCGCCGCGTCGGCGCTCACCGTGAGCCAGCTGTTTTCGCCAATCTCGGATTCGAGCTGGCCCTCGCCCCACTGTGCGTAGCCCAGTGAGACCAACACCTTGCGCGGGCCGGCACCGGTGGACAGGGCCTCCAGGACGTCTTTGGAGGTGGTCATCTCTAGGCCGCCGGGGATGGTCATGGTGGAGGCGTAGACCGTCTCCTCGGGCTTGTCTTCGCCGGCGAACACCGCCTCGTGCAGCACGAAACCGCGCTCGGTGGCCACTGGGCCGCCCTGGTAGACGGGTGCGCCAACCAGATCGGCGCGGGCCAGGGGCAGATCGACCTTGTCGAACAGGTTTTTCAGGCTGATGTCGCTGGGCTTGTTGATCATGATGCCCAGGGCGCCGCGGGCGCTGTGCTCGCACAGGTAGACGACACTGCGCTGGAAGGTCTCGTCCTCCAAGCCCGGCATGGCGATCAGGAAATGATGCGTCAGATTGATGGGGTCGGCATCCACGGGCATGATGGCGATTTTACGCACCCTGACCGCCATGACTGCGGACCCCCACGACAAGACCTACCCCACCGGCCTGATCTGGTTTCGCCGCGACCTGCGCGCCCACGACCACGCCGCCCTGCACCGCGCCCTGCGAGCCTGCCGCCAGGTGCATGCGGTGTTCGTCTTCGACCGGGCCATCCTGGACGCCCTGCCCCGGCGTGACCGGCGGGTGGAATTCATCCGCGAGTCGCTGGTGCAGCTCGATGAGGCCTTGCGCGCCTTGGCCGGCCACGCCGGCGCCGGCCTGATCGTGCGCCATGCCTGGGCGCAGGAGGAAATCCCGCGCCTGGCCCGCGAGCTGGGCGTGCAGGCGGTGTTTGCCAACCACGATTACGAGCCCCAGGCCCTGGCCCGCGACGCCGCGGTGCGCGGCGCCCTGGCCGAAGCCGGCATCGCCTTGCACACCAGCAAAGACCAGGTGATCTTCGAGCGCACCGAGGTCGTGACCCAGGCCGGCCGGCCCTACGCCGTCTTCACCCCCTTCAAAAACGCCTGGCTGGCCAAGGTCGATGCCGACGATCTGAAGTCGCACGAGGTGCAGGCCCATGCCAGCGCGCTGGCCGAACGCCCCGCCGCCCTGCGCCTGCCGGTGCCCACACTGGCCGATATGGGCTTTGAGACCACCAACCTGCGCGAGCTGGCCCTGCCCCTGGGCGCCAGCGGCGGCCAGCAGCTCTTTGAGGACTTTCGTCACCGCATCGACGCCTACCGCGACGCCCGTGACTTTCCGGCGGTGCGCGGCCCGAGTTATCTGAGCGTGCACCTGCGTTTTGGCACGGTGTCGATCCGCGAGCTCGCGCGCACGGCCCACGGCCTGATGCAGGCAGGCAGCGCCGGCGCCACGACGTGGCTCCATGAATTGATCTGGCGCGACTTCTATTTCCAGGTGCTGGCCAACTTCCCGCATGTGGTGGACGCGCAGGGCAAAAGCCACAGCTTTCGCCCGGAATACGACGGCATCGCCTGGGAGCAGGGCAAGCAGGCCAAGGCGCTGTTTGCCGCCTGGTGCGAGGGCCGCACCGGCTATCCGCTGGTCGATGCCGCCATGCTGCAGCTCAATCAAAGCGGCTACATGCACAACCGACTGCGCATGGTCACCGCGAGCTTTCTGACCAAGGACCTGGGCATCGACTGGCGCTGGGGCGAACAGTACTTCGCCCAGCACCTGAACGACTTCGACCTGTCCGCCAACAACGGCGGCTGGCAGTGGGCCAGTTCATCGGGCTGCGACGCGCAGCCCTATTTCCGCATCTTCAATCCGGTGAGCCAGAGCCGCAAGTTCGACCCCGAGGGCAAGTTCATCACGCGCTATCTGCCCCAACTCGCGCGGCTGCCCGCGCCGGTGCTGCATGAACCCTGGGCGGCCTCTCCCATGGAGCTGGCCGAATCGGGCCTGACACTGGGCAAGGACTATCCGCTGCCGGTGGTGCGCCACGACGAAGCCCGCGCCCGCACCCTGCAACGCTACGCAGTGGTCAAGAAGTCGGCGGCCTGAGCGCCTCGGCGTCGACGCAGCGGCGCACCAGGGCGAGCAACTCCTCTTCGGGATACGGCTTGCCCAGGTAGTGGTGGACGCCCAGCGCGCTGGCGTGTTCGCGGTGCTTGTGGGCGATACGCGAGGTGATCATCACGACGGGCAGCTGCGCCCAACGCGCATCGCCTCGCAGATTGCGCACGAGGTCGAAACCGTCCATGCGCGGCATCTCGATGTCCGACAGCACCAGCGCCGGCGTCTCCAGCGCCAGTTGCTCCAGGGCCTGCAGACCGTCGCCGGCCAGTGCCACCCGATAACCTTCCCGCTGCAGCAGGCGCTGCGTGACGCGGCGCACGGTGCTGGAGTCGTCGACCACGAGGACCAGGGGCGCGAGCGACGGCGTCTGCGACTGCGCGGACGGCACCTCCGCTGGCGACACGGACGCGGCGATGGCCGCCGCATCTGACGTCTCGGCCTGGGTACGCACACGATCACCATGGACGGCAGCCAGCGCCACCGGGTTGTAGATCAAGACCACTTCGCCCGAGGGCATCACCGTCACGCCCGCCAAGCCGGGCAGGCGCGCCAGCTGCGGCCCCAGGTGCTTGACCACCACCTCCTGGTGGCCCAAGACATCGTCGATCTGCAAGGCCAGACGCTGGGCGGCGCTGCGCACGATCACCACCGGGACGGCACGCCCCCGTGGCGGCGCGGTCTGAGTCGCTGACTGCAGCAAAGCCCCCGCGCGATAAAAAGGCAGCGCCTGACCATCGTGGCTCAAGTGACCGCTGTTCAGGGCCTGCTGCCAGGCGGGCAGGCCCACACTCAGAACCGCCTCGACCAGTGCCACCGGCACACCGAATGAGCGGTCGCCGCTACGCAGCATGACGACCTGGGTGACGGCGGTGGTCAGGGGCAGCACCACGTCAAAGCAAACGCCCTGCCCTGTGCGGGTGCGGGTCTCGATGCGCCCGCCCACGGCCAGCACCTCGGCGCTGACCACGTCCATGCCGATGCCGCGCCCCGCCAGCTCGGAGACCGTGCTGGCCGTGGAAAAACCAGGCGTGAAGATCAGACGCGCTGCCTCGGCCTCGGTGATGGCCTCGCCCGGGGGCAGCAGACCCAGGGTCTGGGCCTTGTCTCGTATGCGGGCCAGATGCAGACCACTGCCATCGTCCTCGAAGCGGATCGACACGTCGTTGCCTTCTTGCGTAAGGGTCACGGCGATCCGACCGGTCGCAGACTTGCCAGCGGCGATGCGCGCCTCAGGCATCTCGATGCCGTGGGCCACGGCGTTACGAAGCAAGTGCTCGAAGGCGGGCGTCATGCGCTCGAGGATGCCGCGGTCCATCTCGATGCCACCACCTTGGATGTCCAAGGTCACCTGCTTCCCCGACTCCTGGGCCGCCAGGCGCACCACGCGGTGCAAGCGATCGGCCAGCGACTCGAATTCGAGCATGCGGGTACGCAGTAGATCGCGCTGCAACTCGCGGGTCTGGCGGGCCTGCGCGAGCAGGTGGTCTTCGCTGGCGTCGACGGCCCGCTGCAGTGTGCGCTGCACGCTGGCGACGTCGCCCACCGACTCGGCCAGCATCCGCGTGAGCTCCTGCACCCGGGTGAAACGGTCGAACTCCAGCGGGTCGAAATCGGGGGCCGCGTCCTTGCTTCGGCGCGATTGCATCTGCAATTCGGACTGCAGCTCGATGTCGCGCAGCTGCGCGCGCAGACGCTCGACGTTATCGGCCAGTTCGTGCATCGCGCCGCGCATCTGACCGAGTTCCACTTCCAGACGCGCGCGGCTGATCATCACCTCGCCGGTCTGGTTCATCAGGCGATCCAGGAGTTGGGCGCGCACGCGCACACGGGCCTCCGTCGCGGGGAGGGGTGCAGCCACAGCGACAGGTGCAGGCGCTGGGACAGGCTCAAACACCGCAGAGACATCGTCGTCACGCTCAACGCGCGATACGGGCGACGCAGACGGTGCAGATGGCGCAGGCGCCGGATGCGACATCGCCTCTTGCGCGGGCACCGGAGCCGGGGCATCTACCGCGCCCTGCACGCCAGCGCGCAGCGCCTCGAACGCGGCTTGCAGGGCATCCAAGCCTTGCATCGCGGGCTCGATCTCGGCGCTGGTCACCGTGGGTCCGAACCCCTCGATCAGCGATTCGAGTGCATGGGCCTGGCCCCCCAGATCCATCGCGCCGGCCAGTCGGGCGCTGCCCTTGAGCGTATGCAGGGCGCGCAGCACCTCTTCGCGGGCACTGACGTTGTCGGGGCGTGCATGCCATTGGCGCAAGGCACCGCCCAGGCGCGGCAGCAACTCCAAGGCCTCTTCTTCGAAGAAGGCGAAAAGATCCGGGTCCAGGCCCGCAGACACGGGCTCAGTTTGGAAAGACGCGGCACCCGACGCGTCCAGCTGGGCGGGGGCGTCGATGACGGGCTCGGGCATCGCGTCCTGCGCGCCAACGTGTTCGGCTTCCATCTGCGGCATGGCCGGTGCAAGCGATACCGCACGCGTTGGCACCTCCAGCCGCTCCAGGTCGACCAGCGCCTGTGCGATCTGGGGCTGCGAGTCGGGCAGAAAGCCCGCTGCGAACTGGTGAAGCAAACGCCGAATCTCCTCGGCGGCGTCGGTGTAGGCCTGTGCATGCGACTGCGTGCCCCAGGCCAACGACTGCGTGCGCAGGAAGGATGCTTCAAGCAGGCGCGCGAGATCGGCAAGTGCCGTAAAGCCAATCATCGAGGAGCTGCCGCACAGGGCATGCGCGCGCTCCACCAGCGAGAAAGACAGGCCCTGGCGCGGATCGAGCACCCACTCAGACACCTCGACCTGCAGCTGGCGCGACCACTCGTCCGCCTCATGCAGGTACACATTGAACAAGGCCTGATCGATCCGCAAGGGACCAATGACCTTGATGTGATCGTCGGGCGGCTCGCGCAAGGAAACGGGCTCCGGCGCCAGCTCGGGCTCGGGCTCGGGCTCGGGCACGAACAACACCTCGGCTGGCGCGACGATATCCGCGACATCGACGACATTCGCAACATCTGCGACAACACTCTCTACCTCAAGCAAGGGTTGCCGCATGCTGTCGTGGCGCAGCGCACGCCCCATCACCGGCGTGAGCTCGCCGCGGTGTGCATCAAACACAAACAGCTTGCGCGCCAGCGCAGGCTGGTAATTGAGCATGTCGATCAGGAACCCCAGCGCGCCCAGGTTGTTGCCCAGGGCGGTGGTGTCGGGCGCTGGGGTACCCGGCGCAGCCTGCAACAAGGCCTGCACGCCATCGCGCATGTGCGCCGCCGCCTGCGCGGCATGATCCAGACCCAGGACCGACAGCACACCTCGCATCTGATTGAGCCGGCCCGGCACAGGCTGCAGCCGCTGTGGCGCACTTGGCTCACGGAAGTAGGCGTCCAATTCTTTTTCGAGCTCGCCCAGTGAGACCCGCAGCTCGTCGACCACGCTGCCCATGGTCTGGCGGTGGCTGACCCGGCGATACAGCTCCTCGACCCAAGGCTCCAAAGGCTGCGGCGCCTGGCCCTGCCGGACACCGACCAGCCGCTCGGCCAGACGCTGCAGACGCGACGCCAGTTGCGGATCGCCCGGATCGAAATCCTGGCAGGCCGCCTCCAGAAACAGCAGGGCCGTGGCCACCTCCATCGCCAGCTCGGGCTGGGGCGGCTGCGCGCGCTGAGTGAGGTCTTGGGCGACATCGGTCAGCGCGTCGGCCAGGGTCGCCAGCGGTGGATGCAGACGCACGAGGATCTCGCGCAGCTGCAGGAACTGCTCACTGGTGCTGCGCAATCGGCTCGCATCGCCACCGGCCAGCGCCGACCAGCTCTCGCGAATCGCCACCAGGCGCTTGCGCACCTGCGCCAGCAGCATGGGGTCAAACCGCCCCAGCTGCTCGACCCCATAGGCCACTGGCACATGACGCGTGAGGCCCCAGGCCTGCCGCACGGCGCGCAGGCGCGGCGCATCGACCGCATCGGGCAGCACCGCCTGCGCGCAGAAAAAGGCCAGGTCCTGACCCAGACGCTCGGACACCGTCGCATCGCCCTTGGCCAACTGGGTGAACATCACCAGCACCCGCGAGGCGGTGCGCTTGACATGCAAGTCGGTGGGCAGCAAAGACACGCCCAGGGCCTGGAAAAATCCCGCTGCCAATCGCCACAGGCTGCGCGCCGCATCGCCCTGCGCACCCGCTGCAAGCTGCGGACCTGCCGCCAGTGCCTCACACAGCTCGGACAACTCACGCGCTGCAGCTGCATCGCCCGACTTGACCACGCGCAAGACCGCCTGGTCCATGCGAACGCGCAGCGTCGGCAAGCTCGAGGATGCGTCCTGCACGGCCAGCACGCCCGGGGCGTCGGCGAGGTGCCAGGCCCAGTCCACCTGCCAGAGGTCGGCCGGATGGATGCGCGGTGCACCCGCCAGCGTGCTCACCGCGCTGTACTGCGGAAACAGGGCTACACCCGACAGCGGCTTGCCCGCCAGCAAGCCATCGAGGTAGTCGACCACTGCGAAGCCCGCGCGCTCGACCTGCGTGACACCGGCCTCGTCGCACAAAGCCGGCCGCTCGATGAAGGCCTGCACCGCTGCCTCCATGGCGCGCACGACGCGCGCGGGGGCCACCAGATCGACCATGTCCAGGGCGCCCGCAGCCTGATGCAGCTGCGCGCGGGCCTTGGACAGGAACTGCGGATCCACGCCGCTGTCCGGACCCCGCGCGGGCACCGAGCCCTCGCGCAATTGACGGCGCAAGGCGATGCTGGCGGCCTCTAGTGACTTGCGAAGCTCCTCCATGACCCAGGCCAACGGGCCCAGGTCGCCGGGGCTCAGGTCGGTCTCTGCGCCCGGAGCGCTTGGCGGGAAATGGGGAACATTCACGTGCATGAAACAGGCTATCTGCGGGATCGAACTCAGGCGATTTTGAAGCGTTCCACCGACTGACGAAGTTCGTCGGCGATTCGGGATAGCTCGCGCACCTGCAAAGCGGTCGAACGCGTGCCCTCGCCGGTTTGCTCGGTGACGGTGAAGATGTGCTGGATGCTGCCGGCCACCCCGTTGGCGGCCTCGGCCTCGCGCACGGCGGCAGCCGAGATCTGCTCGATCAAATCGGCCAGGCGGCGCGAGACCTGGTCGATCTGGGTGAGCGCCGTGCCGGCCGAATCGGACAGACGCGCCCCGGCCACCACGCCCTCGGTGGAGCGCTCCATGGCACCGACCGCGTCTTGGGTGTCGGTCTGGATGGTCTTGACCAGGGCCGCGATCTGGCGCGTGGCATCGGCCGAGCGCTCGGCCAGCCGCTGCACCTCCTCGGCCACCACCGAGAAGCCCCGACCCGCCTCGCCCGCCGCGGCGGCCTGGATGGCCGCGTTCAAGGCCAGCACATGGGTTTGCTCGGTGATGTCGGAGATGAGCTCGGTGATCTCGCCGATCTCTTGAGACGACTCGCCCAGGCGCTTGATGCGCTTGGAGGTTTCCTGGATGTGGTCGCGGATGGTGTTCATGCCGCCCATGGCATTGCGCACCGCCACCAGGCCCGACTCGGCCGCCTGCAGCGACAGCCGGGCGACCTGCGCCGACTCCTGCGCCTGACCGGCCACGCGGTTGATGCGGCCCGCCATGTCCAGCATGGACTGACCGGTCTCGCGGATTTCGCGCAGCTGCTCGGTGGAAGTAGCCAGCAGCTGGGTGGAGGTGTCATCGACCTGGGCGGTGGTCTGGGTCACGCGCCGCGCCGTCTGGTGCACTTGGCCGACCAGCTGGCGAAGTTCCTCGACGGTGTAGTTGACCGAGTCGGCGATCGCGCCAGTGATGTCCTCGGTCACGGTGGCCTCTTGTGTGAGATCGCCTTCCGCGACGCTTTGCAGCTCATTCATCAGACGCAGGATAGCCGCCTGGTTGGCATCGTTGATCCGCTTGGCCGCCTGCTGCTGGCGCTCGGCCTCCAGGCGCTGCTGCTCGGACAGGGCCTGCCGGCGTCGGCTGTCCATCAGCTGCACATAGGCCAGACCAATGGCGCACACGATGGCTGCGAGCGCCGACACGAACAGCGCGACTAGGGCGAGCCAGCCCAGCCCGCTGCGACTGGACAGGTGATCCTGCAGGGTTTGCAAGGAGCGGCGCAGCGGCTCGCTGTCGGTGATGATGGCGGCTTGCGCCTCGCGCGCGGCCACCAGCCCTTGCAGATTGCCCAGGATGGCGCTGGCCTCGCTGCGCGTCTGGTCATAGAGCGCCAGCAGCCCCTGCAGGCGCTCGCGGGTCTGGGCATCGTGGGTGGCGGCCAGGCGCAGCTCGGGACTGCCCTCGAGCAGGCCCTGGCCGATCTGACGGAAGGTGCGCAGGTCTTTGCCCAGCATGAAGACCGCCTCGGGGTTGAGGCCCTCCAGCGTGAGGAACTCGTTGGCCGATTTACTGATCCGCTGGGTGAGCATGACCAGCTGTCCGGCCGCCGACACTTCGGCGGGCGCAGCCCCCTGCTGCAGCTTCAGGGCAGACACCGACTCGGCCAGTTCGAGCAAGTCCAAGGACTGTCGATTGATCGCACGCAGCGCCTGGCCGACCTGGGTGAGGATTTTTTCCTGACGCAGGATGACCGCCGCGTTGTCGGCCGTGCGCGTGACCAGAGGCACGCTGCGCACGAGCTCGGCCTGCCCCTGCGCGTCGGCGGGTACCAGGCCCAGGCCCTCGTCGCCCGACACCAGACCGCGCACATTGCGCGCCAGCACATCGGCACTCTCCTTGACATCGAGAAAGGCCTGCGGATGTCCCACCAGCGCCTGCGAGACCGCCTTGGCCAGACGCTGCGACTGCATCAGTGCCTGCCCGGTGCCCGCCACCTGCTGGGCGACGTGATCCGCCTGGCGCAGCGAGACGGCGGCGGTCACACCCAGCACCGCCAGGGCCAGGGCCAACACCACCGACAGCCGGCGCTGGTGCACCTCCACCGGTTGGGAACCGAGCCAGACGGCAAGGCGCGAGAGCGAGACCGTCGACGCAGACGGCTCGGTGTGCGGGCGCGTCAGGGGCATCGGGCGGGGGCGCAGGCGAGGCTTGCGGATTTTGGCAAGCAGGGTCTGGAGGGCGGTGACCAGGGGCATGGCGAGACCTTCGAATGGAGCCAGGGACAGGGAAATACGGTGTGCGCCGGCGACGTTCAGGCGCCGATGCGAAGAAAACGCGGCTGCCGGGACCAGGCGTGCAGATCAAGTGCTTGCCAGGACACGCCGGATGCCTCGTGCAGGACAGGGCCGAAGCCGTCATTTGCGGCCTCAGGCGGGGGCGTGGAGCCGCAGAAATAGTCAGGGCCGCGCAGGCCGATGAGTCGGTCGACCCGCAGCGCACACTGGACCTCGAATGACGGATTGAAGGTGACCAGCTGCGCCTCGGGACTGGCAGGTCGAGGGGCCGGCGAGCCGTGGGGGGTAGCGGTCAACCAGGCCGCCAGATCGACCACGCCGTACAGGCCGCCGCGCAAACTGACCACCCCGAGGAACCAGGGCTGGGTATGGGGAACCGACAGGGCCTGGACGGCCGGGAAGATCTCGCCGGCCTGCGCCAGAGGGATCAGGTAGCGCCCGCCCGCCGCCTCGACCGCCAGCCAGGCGGCCTGCATGCCCAAGGTAGGCGCGGCTTTCAGGCGGTCAGCCAGGCGGCGCTGGAAGTCGCGCAGGGCTTCACGTTCGGCCATGGGTCAGGCGGCCCGGCGGCGATCAGCCCAGCGCCTTGATCTTGGCGATCAGCAGCTGCGGATCCACCGGCTTGGTGAGGTAGTCGCAGGCGCCTTGGCGCATGCCCCAGACGCGGTCGGTTTCCTGGGTCTTGCTGCTGCAGATGATCACGGGCAGGCCGGTGTACTGCGGGTCGCGGGTAATCGTTCGCGTGAGCTGGAAACCGTTTTGGCCGGGCATGACCACGTCCATCAGCACCAGATCCGGACGGTCTTGCGCCAGCTGACGCAGGGCGTCGTCGGCGTTTTCGGCGGTGCGCACCGCGTAGCCGTTTTTTTGCAGGAGTTCGCGCAGGAACATGAGTTCGGCCTTGGAGTCATCGACGACCAGGACTTTGGAGACGGGCATATCAGACGCTTCCTTGCGTGACGGCACCGAACTGCCGCACGGTCTGCAGCAGCTGGTCCTTGGTGAAGGGCTTGGTGAGGTAGTCCTGCGAGCCGACCATGCGGCCGCGGGCCTTGTCGAAGACGCCGTCCTTGGAGGACAGCATGACGATGGGGACGCTGCAAAAACGCGCGTTGCGCTTGATGATGGCGCAGGTCTGATAGCCGTCCAGCCGCGGCATCAGGATGTCGCAGAAGATCAGGTTCGGCTGGTAATCGTGGACCTTGGACAGGGCATCAAAGCCATCTTCGGCCAGCAAGACCTCGTGGCCACCCTGCTTGAGAAAAATTTCCGCGCTGCGGCGGATGGTGTTGCTGTCATCAATGACCAACACCTTGAGGGCTTGAACCCCCGCGCTCCCTGTCGTGCTCACTTGATGCCGCTCCCTTGAGACCCTTACGGGTCCGGTCGCGTCGTGGCACTGCTTTTTTGTTCGACGGCGACCTGTTTAGATCTGGACCATTTCGAAATCTTCTTTGCGGGCCCCGCACTCGGGGCAGGTCCAGTTCATGGGGACGTCGGCCCAGGCGGTGCCAGGGGCGATACCATGATCGGGAGCGCCTGCGGATTCATCGTAAATCCAGCCGCAGATTAGACACATCCAGGTTTTTGCTTCAGTCACAGCTTAAGGTCGCTTCCAATAGAATGCAACGATTGTATCGACACCGTCAGCCAGATGACCGCAACCTGGGCCCATCCGTAAGCTTGCACGATGATGACTGCGCCCACACACCCCACCGCGCCTGACGCTGTCGCTGAAGACAGCGAGATCGACGCGGGCCCGCCCTGTGTCCTGACCTTCAATGCCAGTGACCCCAGTGGCGCGGGCGGGCTGGCGGCGGACATCACCGCCATGGCCTCGGTCGGGGCGCATGCCTTGCCCGTCGTCACCGGCGCCTATGCGCGCGACACCGCCGAAATCTTCAACCATTTCAGCTTCGATGAAGACGCCGTCGCCGAGCAGGCGCGCGCCATCCTCGAAGACGTGGCGGTGCAAGTGATCAAGGTCGGCTTCGTCGGCACGCCCGAGACGGTGAGCACCATCGCCGAGATCGCCGCCGACTACGCCGACGTGCCGCTGATCGCCTACATGCCCGACCTGTCCTGGTGGGAAGAGAGCCAGATCGACGCCTACCTCGATGCCTTTCGCGAGTTGCTGCTGCCGCAAACCACGGTGCTGGTGGGCAATCACAGCACGCTGTGGCGGTGGCTGCTGCCCGATTGGCAAGGTGAGCGCAGTCCGAGCCCGCGCGACCTCGCCCGCGCTGCGGCCGAAGCAGGCGTTCCCTACACGCTGGTGACCGGCGTGCCCCTGCCCGATCAATTCATCGACAACGTGCTGGCCACGCCGCAGTCCGCCCTCACCAGCCAGCGCTTCGAGCGTTTCGAGGCGGTGTTCACCGGCGCCGGCGAGACCCTGACCGCCGCCCTGGCCGCCTTGTTGGCCAATGGCACCGACCTGACCGCCGCCGCCGCCGAGGCGTTGGGCTATCTCGACGAAGCGCTTGACGCGGGCTTTCGCCCCGGCATGGGCCATGTCGTGCCTGACCGCCTGTTCTGGGCCCAGCCCGAGGCCGGCGAACCCGAATCCTTAACCGAAGAAGAAGCCCAGGCCCTGCAGGTCCTGGACATGCCCGCCCATGACACTAAGCACTGATCGCAACCAGGTTCTGTTCGACCGCGCCAAGGCGCTCATTCCCGGCGGCGTGAATTCGCCGGTGCGCGCCTTCCGCGCCGTCGGTGGCACGCCGCGCTTCGTGCAGCGAGCGCAAGGCGCCTACTTCTGGGACGCCAACGACAAGAAGTACATCGACTACATCGGCTCCTGGGGCCCGATGATCCTGGGCCACGGCCACCCGGCGGTGGTGGAGGCGGTGCAGAAGGCGGCCCTGGAGGGCTTCTCCTTTGGCGCACCCACCGAGCGCGAGGTGGACCTGGCACAGGCCATCATCAACGCCGTGCCCTCGCTGGAGATGGTGCGCCTGGTCAGCTCGGGCACCGAGGCGGCCATGAGCGCGCTGCGCCTGGCGCGCGGCGCAACGGGTCGTAAATTGATCATCAAGTTCGAGGGCTGCTACCACGGTCATGCCGACGCTTTGCTGGTCAAGGCCGGCTCGGGCCTGGCCACCTTTGGCAACCCCACCAGCGCCGGTGTGCCGCCTGAGGTGGCGCAGCACACCGTCGTCCTCGAATACAACAACCTCACGCAACTCGAAGAAGCCTTCAGCCTGCATGGCAAGGACATCGCCTGCCTGATGATCGAGGCGATCGCCGGCAACATGAACTTTGTGCGCGCCAGCGTGCCCTTCATGAAGCGGTGCCGCGAGCTGTGCACGCAACACGGCGCGCTGCTGGTGTTCGACGAGGTGATGTCCGGTTTTCGCGTGGCTCTGGGCGGCGCGCAAAGCGTTTACGCACGGCAGATCCCCGGCTTCAAGCCCGACATCACGGTCATGGGCAAGGTGATTGGCGGCGGCATGCCGCTGGCAGCCTTCGGTGGGCCGCGCGCGGTGATGGAACAACTCGCGCCGCTGGGGCCGGTCTATCAGGCTGGCACGCTCTCAGGCAATCCGGTGGCGACCGCCTGCGGTCTGGCCACGCTGGCCGAGATCAGCAAGCCGGGCTTCTTCGATGCGCTGTCGGCACGCACCCGCTCGCTGGTCGACGGCCTGTCGGCAGCGGCCCAGGCCGAGGGGGTCCCTTTCAGCGCGGATTGCGAAGGCGGCATGTTCGGCTTCTTCCTGCTGCCGCAGCTGCCCCAGAACTACCAGACGGTGATGACCAGCGATTCGCCCAAGTTCAACACCTTGTTCCACGGCTTGCTCGATCGCGGCGTGTACATCGCGCCGGCGCTTTATGAGGCGGGCTTCGTGAGCGCAGCGCACACCGCCCAAGACATCGAAGCCACGGTGGCTGCGGCGCGCGAGGTGTTCGCGCAGATGGCCCGGGCCTGAGGCCCCAGCGCGAACCCCTGATGGCCCCGATCCAGGGTTTCGCGCTTCTACTGGTTCTGCAATCGATCGGCGAGTTGCTCTCGCGCGGTCTGAGCCTGCCGGTGCCAGGCCCGGTGACGGGCATGTTGCTGCTCCTGGTCGCTTTGAACTGGCGGATGGTGCGTGAGCCGGTGGCCGCCTGCGCGCCCTTTCTTCTGTCGCACCTGTCGCTGTTGTTCATTCCGGTGGCGGTGGGCATCACCAGCTACCTGCCTTTGCTCGGGACGTATTGGCTGCGGTTGCTTCTGGTGATCGTCGTGTCCACCTGGATCGGGCTGGCAGTGACGGTACTGGCCCTGCGCCGCTTCGCGCCGCCCCCGGACACGCCCGACACCGCGCAGACGAAGGAGGCCGGTCATGGCTAATTTCGTCGAGCTGTGGGTGTATCTGTCGGCGACGCCGCTGTTTGGCCTGACCGCGACGCTGAGCGTGTATGTGCTGGCGCTCGCCTTCTACACACGGGTCGATCAGGCGCCTTGGGCCAATCCGGTGCTGTGGGCGGTAGTCGTGCTCAGCGCGGGGCTGCTGGTGGCGGGGGTGAGCTATCCGGTGTATTTCGCGGGCGCGCAGTTCGTGCACTTTCTGCTCGGGCCGGCGGTGGTGGCCCTGGCCTGGCCGCTGTGGCAGCGACGTGAAGTCGTGCGCCGGCGTTGGCTGCGTCTGGTGGCCGCATCGGTGCTGGGAGCGTCGGCGGCGATCGCGTCGTCGGTGGCGATGGGGTGGGCCTTGGGGCTGCCGCCGGACATCTTGCTGTCACTGGTGTCCAAGTCGGTCACCGCACCGGTGGCCATGGGCATCGCGGAACAAATCGGCGGGGTGCCGGCACTGGCGGCGGTGTTTGCGGTGCTGACGGGGCTGGTGGGTGCCATCAGTGCCAAGTACCTGTACGCGCTGCTACGCATTCCCACCAATGCCGAGGGCTGGCTGGCGCGCGGCTACGCGCTGGGCACCGTCTCACATGGCATCGGCGCGGCGCGGGCCTTGCAGGTGGATGAAGAAGCCGGCGCCTACGCCGGGCTGGCGCTGGGGCTGCAGGTGGTGATGCAGGCGGTGAGCGTGCCGCTGGTGTTTCACTGGCTGGCGGGCGCCTGAGCCGCGCAAGGCGGCGTCGCGACAGGCCTCAGTGCCTGAAGTGCCGCACCCCGGAGAACACCATCACCACGCCGCGCTCGTCGGCGGCGGCGATCACTTCAGGGTCACGCATGGAGCCGCCCGGCTGAATGACACAGCTGGCGCCGGCGTCGACCACCACGTCCAGGCCGTCGCGGAATGGGAAGAAGGCGTCGCTGGCGACTGCGGTGCCGCCCAGTGACAGACCGGCGTGCTGCGCCTTGATGCTGGCGATGCGCGCCGAATCCAGGCGCGACATCTGACCCGCGCCCACGCCCATCGTCATGCCGTCCTTGCAGAACACGATGGCGTTGGACTTGACGTACTTGGCCACCTTCCAGGCAAACAGCAGGTCTTGCAGTTGCTGGGGCGTGGGCTGCTTTTTCGTGACGACCTTTAGGTCGGACATCTGCAGCGCGTGGTTGTCGGCGGTCTGCATCAACAGGCCCGAGCCCACACGTTTGATGTCTAGCGCGTTCTGACCCTGGTCCCAGGGCGTGGCGCCACCCGGGGGCAACGCGATTTTCATCAGGCGCACATTGGCCTTGGACTTGAATACCTCGAGCGCCTCGGGCGTGAAGTCGGTGGCGATCAGCACTTCGACGAACTGCTTGGCCACGGCCTGAGCGGCAGCCCCATCGAGCGGGCGGTTGAAGGCGATGATGCCGCCAAAGGCCGAAGTGGGGTCGGTCTTGAAGGCCTTCTCGTAGGCCTCCAGTGCGTGGGCACCCACGGCCACGCCGCAGGGGTTGGCGTGCTTGACGATCACGCAGGCCGGCGCGTCAAAGGTCTTGACGCATTCCCAGGCCGCATCGGCGTCGGCGATGTTGTTGTACGACAGCTCCTTGCCTTGCAACTGCGCGCCCGTGACCAACGAGCCGGGGGCCGGATGCAGATCGCGGTAGTAGGCGGCCTGCTGGTGCGGGTTCTCGCCATAGCGCAGGTCCTGCAGCTTGACGAAGCGGCCGTTGGATTGGGCCGGGAACAGCGCGCGGCTACCGTCACCCTGCAAGCTGGAGAGGTAATCGCTGATAGCGGCGTCGTAATTGGAGATGCGGTTGAAGGCGGCCACCGAGAGGGCAAAGCGGGTCGTGTCCGAGAGCTTGCCCGCGGATTGGAGTTCGGCCAGCACGGGGGCGTACTGCGACGCGTCGGTCAGCACCGCCACATCCTTCCAGTTCTTGGCCGCACTGCGCACCATGGCCGGCCCGCCGATGTCGATGTTCTCGATGGCGTCTTCGAGGGTGCATCCGGGCTTGGCGACGGTGGCCTCGAAGGGATAGAGGTTGACCACCAGCAGGTCGATGGTGTCGATACCGTGGGCCTTGAGGGCCGCCATGTGCTCGGGCAGATCGCGACGCGCGAGCAGGCCGCCGTGCACCTTGGGGTGCAAGGTCTTGACCCGGCCATCGAGCATCTCCGGAAAGCCGGTGAGCTGGGCCACCTCGGTGACAGGCAGGCCTTCGCCCTCCAGCAGCTTGGCGGTGCCGCCGGTGGAAATGAGGCCCACGCCCAGCGCGTGCAGGGCGCGCGCGAGGTCGACGATGCCGGTCTTGTCGGAGACAGAAATGAGTGCGTTCATGGTGGGGGTTATTTCAGGAGCCGATGCTCCATGAGTTTCTTGCGCAAGGTGTTGCGGTTCAGGCCCAGCCACTCGGCCGCACGGGACTGGTTATGTTCGGCCTTAGCCATGACGACTTCCAGCAGGGGTTTTTCGACGGCCTTGACCAGCATGTCGTACATGCCGTCGGGTTCGGTGCCGCGCAGGTCACGGAAATAGCCTTCGAGACTGGTCCGTACGCATTCTTCGATGTGCTTCTTGCTCACGCGCCCTCCGCGCTGATGCGATCCGATGGATCGTGTTGTTCTGTGTCGACTGGCGCAGCCGCTGCGGACAGCGAAGCTGGCATACGGTCACTGGAGACCGCGAGTTCGTCGAAGAAATCCGCGACGGCCTGCCACTGGGCCCGGCAGTCGTCCAAAGTGTTCATGCGTGCGCGAAAGGCCTCGCCGCCAGGCAGATCCCGCACATACCAGGCGATGTGCTTGCGCGCGCTGCGCACGCCGGTGAAGTCGCCATACAAGGCGTAGTGATCTTGCAAGTGCTCGAGCAGCAGCTTGCGCACTTCGGCCACCAGCGGCGGCGCCAGGTGGGTGCCCGTGGCCAGGAAATGTGCGATCTCGCGAAAGATCCAGGGCCGGCCCTGGGCGGCGCGGCCGATCATGATCGCGTCGACGCCGGTGTAGGCCAGCACGTCGCGGGCTTTTTCGGGCGAGTCGATGTCGCCATTGGCGACCACCGGCACACGCACCGCCGCCTTGACCGCGGCCACGGTGTCGTATTCGGCCTCGCCCCGATAGCCTTGCTCGCGGGTGCGGCCATGAACGGTGAGCATCTGGATGCCCACGTCTTCGAAAGCGCGGGCCAGGGTGACAGCGTTGCGGTGGGTGTCGCACCAGCCGGTGCGCATCTTGAGGGTGACGGGCACGCCGTGCGGCGCGCAGGCCTGAACGACGGCACTCGCAATCGACACGGCCAGCGGCTCGTCCTGCATCAACGCAGAACCGGCCCACTTGTTGCAGACCTTCTTGGCCGGGCAGCCCATGTTGATGTCGATGATCTGGGCGCCGCGCTGCACGTTGTAGACGGCGGCCTCGGCCATCATCTCGGCGTCAGTGCCAGCGATCTGCACCGCGATCGGGCCGGGCTCGCCGGTGTGGTCGGCGCGACGCGAGGTCTTGAGGGTGTGCCACAGGTCCCGCCGGGAGGTGACCATCTCGCTGACCGCATAGCCGGCGCCCAGGCGGCGGCATAGCTGGCGAAAGGGCCGATCGGTGACGCCCGCCATCGGCGCGACGAACAGAGTGTTCGCCAGGACATGCGGGCCGATGTTCATAGTGGGGGGGGCGGGGGCTGCTGAAAAATGAGGCACGATTGTAGTGGCTGGCCAAGCCCTGCTCCCCCGGGTCTTTACGGGGCCTGCCTATACTCGATCCGGATGCAAGACTGGCTCCACTCGCTGCTGTCGCTCCTGGCCTTGCCGGAATACGGCCTGGGCACGCTGTTTGTCGTGTCCTTCCTGTCGGCGACGCTGCTGCCCATGGGGTCGGAGCCGGCCCTGTTCGGGCTGGTCAAACTCAATGCGGACCTGCTATGGCCGGCGATTGCTGTGGCCACGGTAGGAAACACGCTGGGCGGCATGTTCGACTGGTGGCTCGGTTACGGCACCTCGCGCGTGGTCGACACGTGGAAGGATTCGCGCGTGCATGTGCGCGCACTCGACTGGCTCGAGCGCCTGGGGCCCAAGGCCTGTCTGCTGTCATGGCTGCCGCTGGTAGGCGATCCGCTGTGCGCGGTGGCGGGTTGGCTGCGCCTGCCGTTCTGGCCTTGCGCGCTGTACATGATGATTGGCAAGCTGGCGCGTTATCTGGTGATGACGCTGGCCTTGCTGTATCTGTTTCCGGGGGGTATCCCGGGGTTCACGACCTGAGCGGGCCGCTGCCCGCCCAACCCCTCAGACGTTGAACAAGAAGTTCATCACGTCGCCGTCCTTGACGACGTATTCCTTGCCTTCGCTGCGCATCTTGCCGTTGTCCTTGGCGCCGGTCTCGCCCTTGAACTGGATGTAGTCGTCAAAGGCGATGGTCTGGGCGCGGATGAAGCCGCGTTCGAAATCTCCGTGGATCACGCCAGCGGCCTGCGGTGCGGTGTCGCCGATGCGGATGGTCCAGGCGCGCACTTCCTTCACACCCGCGGTGAAGTAGGTCTGCAGCCCGAGCAAGGTGAAGGCGGCGCGAATCAGGCGATTGAGGCCCGGCTCGGTCTGGCCCATCTCTTCGAGGAAGATGGCGCGGTCTTCATCGCTCATGTCGGCCATGTCGGCTTCCATCTTGGCGCAAATGGCCACCACGGGCGCGTTCTGCGAAGCGGCAAACGCCTCCAGGCGCTGCAAGAAGGGGTTGTTGTCGAAGCCGTCGTCGCTCACATTGCCCACGAACATCGCCCGCTTGGCGGTGATGAGGCACAGGGGCTTGAGCAGGGCCTGTTCGTCGGACGACAAATCCAGGGTGCGCACCGGTTTGCCCTGATCCAGGACGGCCTGGACCTTGGTCAGGAGCGCAATCAGCTTGGCCGCTTCCTTGTCGCCGCTGCGCGCGAGCTTGGAGGCGCGGTGTTGGGCCTTTTCAACGGTGCCCAGATCGGCCAGGCACAACTCGGTCTGAATCACCTCGATGTCGGCGATCGGATCGACCTTGCCGGCCACGTGAATGACGTTGGGGTCTTCGAAGCAGCGCACCACGTTGACGATGGCGTCGGTCTCGCGAATGTGCGCCAGGAACTGGTTGCCCAGACCCTCGCCCTTGCTCGCGCCCGCCACCAGGCCAGCGATGTCGACAAATTCGACGATGGCCGGCACCACGCGCTCGGGTTTGACGATGTCGGACAGCTGCGCCAGGCGCGGGTCAGGCACCTCCACGACGCCGGTGTTGGGCTCGATGGTGCAAAACGGATAGTTCTCGGCGGCGATGCCGGCCTTGGTCAGGGCGTTGAACAGGGTCGACTTGCCGACGTTGGGCAGGCCGACGATGCCGCATTTCAAGCTCATGGAAAGTCCTTTGGAGTCACCGCGCCCGGTGCACGCACCACCGTTTGACGGCAGTCGACAGGGGCGGGGGATGATGCGTCGGGTACACCCTCAGGCGCGACGCGCGATGAAAACGCGCGATTGTACCGACGCCCTGGGACCTCAGAGCCGCCGACTGAACTCGAGCATCACGCCCGAATTACCCAGAAGGTTCAGGCCCGCCCGATAGGGACCGACCTGGTGACCCAGGGTGAAGATCACGGCGGGCGCAACGCCCAGGTGGTTCAGGGGAATCTTGTCGCGGTACTGGCCGCGATAGCCCCACAGCACGCCACCGGTCACCTTGAAGTAGCTCCCGGGCAGGCTGGCGAAATCAAACTTCTGGCCCCAGGGATACAGGTAGGCGGTGGGTTGGCCAAAGGAGTTGCGAAACAGGCCCAGTCCAGCGATCTGTCCGCTTTCGCGCTGACGCTCGAGGCCCACCCCGAACACGGTGCGGTGCTCGTCGCTCTTGGTGAAGTGCAGGGTGTAGGGGGAGGCTGCCATCCAGTGCTGGTCGCCCGGCTTGGCGTCTAGGCGAAAGCCGTCCCACGGATCAAAGGCACCGGGCTGCGCCGCATGCAGTCCAGCCGCAGCACAACACGCAAAAAGCAAAACGATAAATCGACGCATTACGGTGATCATCTTGATCACAGATGAGCTGGTCAAGCAGAGCCCCTACGGCTAGGCGCAAATGCAACACGACTAAAGCAGTAATTCCAGTCCTGCTGCCCAAGGTCATGCCCCACGCCTCCACTACACTGACGAGCTGATTTTTCCGAAAGATCCTGGTGGAGCGTTTGGCCCCTGAGCCGCCGTCGGCAAGCGGATTCAAGATGCCGGCGCCCGAGGTCGTGGCGCTGGTGGATGCGCCGCGCCCGCCGATCCCGGTGGCCAGCCCCGCGGGCGACGTGTTGCTGCTGGTCGAAGCCGCGACCCATCCGCCGCTGGCCCATGTCGCCGAGCCAGTGGTGAGCCTGGCCGGCGTGCGGCTGTCGCCCGCGCGCGGATCGCGCCAGCACCTGCATTACGGCCACCGCCTTTCGTGGGTGCGCCTGACCGACGGCGCGCGCAAGACCCTGGACTTGCCCGAGGACGCGCGCATCAGCCTGCCGCTGTTCTCACCCGAGGGTTCGAGCTTCGCCTTCACGCACGACGCACCCGCGTGCACCGAGCTGTGGCTGGGCGATACCGCCACCGGCGCGCTGCGCCGGGTCGAGGGCGTGCGTGTGAACGACGTGCTGATGGAGCAGCCCCTGGTGTACGCGCACGACGGCCGCACCCTCTGGCTGCCGGCGATCCCGGCGCCACGCGGTGAGGCGCCGCCGCAGCCGGCCGCGCCTGTGGGGCCCGCGGTGCAGGAAAGCATCGCGCGCAAGTCGCCGGTGGCCACCTACCAGGACCTGCTGCGTGACACGCACGACGAGGCGCTGTTCGCGCATTACGCCACCTCGCAATGGACCGCCGTCGATGTAGCCACTGGCGTCGCCCGAAACGTGGGCGCGCCCGGCCTGCTCGACTCGGTGACGCCCTCGCCCGACGGGCGCTATCTGCTGTCCGTGCAGCTGGTACCGCCGTTTTCCTATCGCGTGGGCCACTGGGGTTTCCCGCGCGTGGTGGACGTGTGGTCCGCGCAGGGCGAGCCCGTCGCGCGCATCGCGCAGTTGCCGCTGGCCGACGACACGCCGCGCTTTGGCGTGCGCACCGGCCCCCGCGCGGTGATGTGGCAGGTCGCGTCGCCCGCTTCGCTGTGTTGGGTGCAGGCGCTGGACGGCGGCGATCCCAAGCGCGCTGCCGAGCACCGTGACGCGCTGTGCACACTGGACGCACCCTTCACCGACGCTGCGCGCGAGCGGATCCGCCTGCCGCATCGGGTGACCGGTTTGCTGTGGACCGGTCAGGCCGGGCAGGCCCTGGTGACCGAGCTCGATCGTGATCGCCGCTGGCGTATCACCTCGCGTGTGTCATTGCACGATCCGCAGCAGCCCCCGCAGCGGCTGTTCGACCATGGTGACCGCGACGCCTACCAGGACCCGGGTGACTTTGTGCGGCGGCACGCGGGCAGCCGCGCGATCCGGCAAGACGGCGCGCACGCTTGGCTGATCGGGGATGGCGCCACGCCCGAAGGGCCGCGCCCTTTCCTGGACCGAATTGACCTCGCGAGCGGCGCGAGCGAACGCGTGTTTCGCAGCGCCGACGATGCACTTGAGCGCGTGCTCGCCGTGCTCTCGACAGCGGGCGCTCAGGATCTGACGCTGCTGGTGCAACGCGAGACGCCCGTCGATGCGCCTTCCTTGTGGCTGCACGATGCACGCACTGGCGCGCGCCGCTGCATTAGCACGCCCGCCGACGGCGCCTTGCGCCTGGACAGCGTCACCCGCGAAATCTTTCGCTACCCGCGTGCCGACGGCGTGTCGCTCTCGGGCACCTTGTACCTGCCCAAATCGCGACGCGAGGGCGAGCGCCTGCCGCTGGTGATCTGGGCCTACCCCGTCGACCACTCCGACGCCAGCACCGCTGGCCAGGTACGGGCCTCGGCCCAGGCCTATGTGCGGCCAGTGGGCGCCTCGGTCACCTACTTTGCGACGCAGGGCTGGGCCGTGTTGATGGATGCGGCCATGCCGGTCGTGGGCGACACGCGCAGCATGAACGACACCTTCGTCGAACAAGTGGTGGCCTCGGCCGCTGCGGCCATCGACGCACTGGACGCGCGGGGCCTGATCGATCGCCAGCGCGTGGTGGTGGCGGGGCACAGCTACGGCGCCTTCATGGTGGCCAATCTGCTGGCGCACAGCGATCTGTTCGCGGCCGGTATCGCCCGCAACGGCGCCTACAACCGCAGCCTCACCCCCTTCGGCTTCCAGCAGGAACGACGCAGCTACTGGGAGGCGCCTGAGACCTATCACCGTGTCTCGCCCTTCACGCACGCACACCGAATCCAGGCGCCGCTGCTGCTGATACACGGCGAGATGGATGCCAACCCCGGCACGCACCCCATGCAGTCCGAGCGCCTGTATGCCGCTGTGGCCGGTAATGGCGGCACCGGCCGCCTGGTGATGCTGCCCCGCGAGGGCCACACCTATCGCGCCCGCGAATCCATCCTGCACGCGCTGGCCGAGATGCTGGCGTGGGCGCAGCGCTGGACGCAGCCCCACACGCCCAAGGACTGAACCCGTCATGCAACTGCCCACCGACGCCGACCTGGAACACATCAGTCACTGGCTGCACGCACTGGGCCTGGGCGACTACGCCAGCGCGATGCGGGCCCACCACATCGACACGTGGGCTCTGGCCCGGCTGGACGCAGACGACCTGCGCGAGATCGGTGTGCAATCCGTCGGGCATCGCAAGCGACTGCTGGCGGCGATCGCCCAGCACTTTCCCTTGGCGGTCAGTGCGCAGCCCACCGCGGTCATGACGCCGGCAGCGACCCCTGCGCCAGCGGTCACGCCCGTCGCCACACCGGCGCCTGCGCCTGCGCCCACCTTCGTCCCCGCGCCCCTGCCCGGCGAGCCTGCGCGCAAGCTCAAGCTCTTTCTGAGCTACGGCCGTGACACCTTCGTCGGCGAAGTGCGCGCGCTCAAGGTGGCCCTGGAGGCGCGCGGCCACGAGGTCTGGTTCGACGAAGAGCAACTGGGCATCGGCCTGGATTGGGAAGACCGCATCGAGCGTGGACTGGACTGGTGCGATCGGGTGGTGCTGACCATGACCCCGCACTCGGTGCGCCGCCCCGACGGGTATTGCCTGAACGAGTTGGCCAAGGCGCTGGAGCGGCAAAAGACCATCATCCCGGTGCTGCTCACCGACGTGCCCGGTGGCGCGCCGACCTCGATCTGCCGCATCCAGTATCTGGACTGGCGCGACGCCGTACCCGCCGCCCAAAAACCGGATCGCTTCCAGGTGCGCATGGCGCGCCTGTGCGAAGCGATCGAACAAGACAAGCTCGATTTCGAGGGCGGGCAGCAGCGCCTGCTGCGGATCCTGCAGCCCCTGAACTACCTGGGCGACATCGAGCGCCATGTGGCGCGCTTTCATGGACGCAAGTCGCTGTTCGAGCGTCTGCGCCAGTGGCTGGACGATCCGCGCGGTGGGCAAGTGGTCTGGCTCAGTGGTGGCTCGGGCCTGGGCAAGAGCGCGATCGCGGCCATGCTGGCACACCAGTGGGGCGAAACCGGAGGCGTGCATTTTTGTGTGGCGGGTCATGTGGACAAGGGCGACCCGCGACGCGCGATTTTGTCGATCGCCTATCAGCTGTCGACCTACCTGGACACCTACCGCACGCGCCTGATGGCGCTGGACCTGGAGCGTGAGATCGAGAAGGACGCACGCGCGCTGTTCGACGCGCTGCTGGTCGGACCGCTGGCGGGCGACTTTCCCGCGCCCGAGAAACCTTGGCTGGTGGTGATCGATGCCCTGGATGAAGCCACGCAGCCCGATGGCTCCAACGATCTGGCCGAACTGGTGGGCCAGGAGTGGCGCAAGCTGCCCGCGTGGCTGCGACTGGCGGTGACCAGCCAGCCCGATGTCGAGGTGCAGACCTGGATGTCGGATGTCACGCTGATCCCCTTGGCCGGTGACGACGCCGAGCAGCGCGCCGACGTGCGCGCCTATCTGGAACGTGAACTGGCCGAACAGGATCGCAGCACCACGGCGCAGGTGCTGGATCAGATGGTCGAACGCAGCGAAGGCGCTTTTCAATACGCCGTGCTGCTGCTGGAGGAAATCCGTCAGGGCCGCTGCAACCCCGAGGATGTGATCGAGTTGCCACGCGGGATGCAGGCGGCCTATCTACAAACCTTCAAACGGCGCTTCACGCAAGCGGGCGTATTCGAAGCCCAGATCCAGCCGATGCTGGCGCTGATGCTGGCCTCACCCGATCCCACTCCCCTGGCCGTCCTGGCCGGCACGTTGGGCATCTCGCTGACCGAGGTACGACGGCGCCTGGGGCAACTGGGGTCGATGGTGTCCATCCAGTCCGCGCAAGGCGCGCACGATCCCGCGTGGGATACCGTGCGCTTCACCCAGTCCAGCCTGCGCAGCTGGCTCACCGGCATCGACGAGCGCACGCGCCAGCCGGTGGCCGGCCCCTTTGCCACCGACCTGGACGACGGCGTGGTGCCCCTGGCGCGCGAGCTGCTTCGCGCATGGGATGCGCGCGCCACTGCGGCGGATGCTGTGGTGCCGGCCTTCATCGAGCGTCACGTCTTCGACTTGCAGGCGCTGGCGCGTGATGTCGCCGCCCAGGATCGCATCGCGCTGGAAGTCGCCCGCCACTGGGAGAGCCGCTCGCTCGCGCTGGCCTTTCCGCCCGCGCAACACGCAGCCCGCTGGGCGGCGCAGATCGCAGGGCGCGCGCAGGCAAGCGCAGAGGACCTGCATCGGGCTGCCGAAAGCCACCACCTCCTGGGGCAGGTGCTGCGACAAAAGGGCGACAGCGCCGCGGGGCTGAACGAGTTCCGCGCAGCGCAGTCGATCTGGGATCGCCTCACGGCCCTGAATCCGCAAGACGCGGCGGTGATGCGAGCGCGCAGCACCACCCATGTCCGGATCGCAGAAATCATCCGGGATCAGGGCGATGTCGAGGCGGCGCTGGCCGAACAGCGCATCGGACTGGCGCTGCGCGAAACCCTGCTCGCGGATGCGCCCGAACACCGCGAGTACAAGGTGCTGGTGGGCAACAGCCTCAATGCGATCGGGAACATCTTGCGCGCCCTGGGCGAACTCGACGAGGCACTGGCGGCGCATCGCCGGGCGTTGGCTCTGCGCGAGGAGCTGCGGCAGTCCGACACGCAGAACGCGACCTACCAGCGCCAGGTGGGCGGCAGCCACAACAACATCGGTATCTTGCTCAAGGCCAAGGGCGACCTGCCCGGCGCCTTGGCCGAATATCGCCAGTTCCAAACCCTGCTGCAGCAGCTGCACGATCGCGAACCGCAGACGGCCGAGTGGATGCGGTCGCTTTCCGTCAGCCACCACAACATCAGCCTGCTGATGGACACCATGGGGCAGACCGCCGACGCCTTGGAAAGCGCGCGCCAAAGCGTGCTGCTGCGAGAGCGCCTGGTCAAGCAGGATCCCGATCACACCGACTACCTGCGCAACCTGGGCGATGCCTACGAACGCCGTGGCTCGCTGCTGCAATCGGCGGGCGATCTGGATGCGGCGATGGCCGATTACGAGCGCGGGCTGGCCATGAGCGAGCGGCTGGCTGCGATGGATCCGGCCCATGCGACCTGGCAAGGCGATCTGGCGGACTCGTGCGCCAAGATGGGCGGCCTCCTGCAAGCCATGGGCGATCCGACACGGGCCTTGGCCCCGATGCGCCGAAGCCTGGCGATCGTCGACGGCTTGATCCGCAAAGACCCCGTCCATCCCAGCTGGCAACGCTCGCTGGGTCTGAAGTCTCGGCGTCTGAGCTCGATCCTGCGGGCCCTGGGGCAAATGGATGAAGCCCTGGCACTGGGGGCGCGCAACCTGGAGATCCAGCAGCAGTCGGTGACGCGCTCGCCCAAGAACACGACCTGGCAGCGCGGACTGGCCGACGCGCACAACTGGATGGCCGCGCTGCAATGGGCGCAACAGGCCTGGAGCGATGCGGCCTCTCACGCGCAGCAGGCGCTGGAGATCGCCCAACGCCTGGCGCAAAAGGACGGCGACAACCTGGACCTGCAAGAGACCCTGGCAACCGCCCACACGCGCTTGGCCGCAGTACACGCCTCGCAGGGCGAACTGGAACGCGCACAGGTGGGTTATGAGCAGGCCTTCGCGATTTATTCGTCGATGCTGGAGAAGGATCCGCGTCATGCGGGCTGGCTCGATACCCTGAGCGATCTGCACGCGGAGCTGGGATGGCTGCAGGAATGCCGTGGCGATCTGGCGCGGGCGCTGGTTCACCACCAAAGGAATCTGGCAATCAGCCAGAGCTTGCTTCAGCAAGGCGAAAAGCCCGAGGGGTGGCAGCGCGATCTGGCGCTGGCGAACCTGGACATCGGGCGGGTGCTGCTGGCGCAGGGTCATGGGCGAGAGGCACAGACCCACCTGGAAGAGGCCCTGCGCGCGTTTCGCCAGCAGGTCGATGCCGAGCGACCGGGCACTGTGCTCGATTGCGCGGGGGCGCTGGCCCTGATGGCGCAGGCCTGTGCGATGCAGGGCGACACCGAGCAAGCGCAGGCGCTGGACCGCGAACTGGCTAACACCGGCTGGCTGGCGAGCGGCGTGGACACACCCTCGCAGGCGCGGATGCTGGCGGCGGTTCGGGCGCGTACTGCCTGAAGCACGCGCCCTGGACGCCGTCCTTATTGCGGCTCGATCCCCAGCTCGCGGATCCGCTTGGTGATGATCTCGAACTCGGCGCGGTAATTGGCCGTGGCCTGCTCGGGTGTGGTCACGTTCATCTCGAAACCGCGATCGACCAGCAGGGCCCTCACGTCGGGCGCGTTCGCGATCGCGCGGATCTCGTTGGACAGGCGCTGAACGATGGGCGCCGGCGTGCGCGCCGGAACGAGAGCCGCCATCCAGACGCTGGACTCAAACAAAGGATCGCGAAAGCCCAGTTCTTTCATGGTGGGCACCTGCGGCAAGGCCGACAGGCGCTGCGGGTTCATCACGGCCAAGGGCACGATCTTGCCTGCTGCCACGTGCTGCTTGGCGGTTCCCACGCTGGACAGGCCGATGCTGACCGTCTGCGACAACAGGTCTTGGACCACCGGCCCCTCACCGCGCTGGGGGACATGAACCATCTGGGCCTTGATCTCCCGATTCAAGGTCTCCCCCGCGAGATGACCCAAGCCACCCACGCCCCACGAGGCATAACTGAATTTCTGACCGGACTGCGCCATTTTGCGCAGGTCCTCCAGACTCTTGATGCCCTGGCTGGTGTTCGCTGAAATCAAGGCGGGACTGCGCACGATTTGCGCCACAAAGGCCAGGTCCTTTTGCGGGTCATAGGGCAGCGACTTGAACAGCGCCACGTTGTTCACGAGCGGGTCATTGATCGTGATCAGCACGGTGTAGCCATCGGGCTCGGCTTTCGCGACATCCGCGACGCCGATGGCGCCCGCTGCACCGGATTTGTTTTCAACAACCACCGGCTGCCCCAGGCTTTTGGAGAGCCGCTCACCGATCAGCCGTGCCAGGTAATCGGTGCCGCCGCCCGCCGGATAAGGCACCACAAAACGGATTTGCTTGCTAGGCCAATTCGCCTGCGCGTAAACCGGCGCTGTGATCGTGGCCAGGGCAGCGGCCAACAGGTGCAGGAAGAGAGTGCGTCGCATGAGGGTCTCCGTTTGTTATGAATGAGAAGGGGCTACCGCCACCCGCCCTTCCGCCTCGACTCGCTGGGACAAGAGGCGGCGGAACTGGACCAGGGCGCCGTCGATTGGCAAGGGCAGCATGGGGCTGGTTGAATCGCGCAGGATATTGCGGTGCTGCGCGGTGATCATGTCGCGGTCCTCGTTGAAGGCCGTCACCAAGCTTTGGTAGATGCCCTCGGTCAGGCTGTCATCGCCCTGGTCGGATGGATGCGACTGCTGGAAAAAATAGTGGGTGGTCTCTTCCGTCTCGGGCGTGAGCGTCTGGCAGCTATGCAGGCGTACCGCTCGCGACATGTCGTCTGGCGCGTCCTCGCTGGGGCGGCCGCCCGAGTGCATCAGCAAGGTGCCCGGAAGCAAGAACTCGTAGATGAACCAGCGATCCAGGAGCGTGCCCGGTGCGAAGCTGCGCATCTTCTGGTAGTAGGGCGGCGGCGGCACATGCGGCACATGGCGCGTGACCTTGATGCCTGGCATACCCGGGCCGTCCACGCGCTCGATCTGCGTCGGGGCCTGCGCGATCGCCGTGCTGCCACCCAAGGTTTTTTCGTGCACATAGGACAGGTGCGAGAAATCCAGGAGGTTGTCGCAAATCAGCAGATAGGGCGTGTCGTAGTGCAGGTAGCCCGCCTTGTGCTTCCAATCCGGGTGACTGCATGAGAAGTTGTCCGGCAACAAACGGGGATCTGCGAGCGCCGGGTCCCCCATCCACACGAAGAGCCAACGGTTACGCACCGCAATCGGGTAGGTGCGCACGCGCGCCTTCTCGGGGATCAGAGGAATGCCCGGCGCCTCCACGCAGGTGCCGGCCGCATCAAACTTGAGCCCGTGATAGCCACAGCGCACGCAATCGCCTTCCCTGCGTCCCTTGGAAAGGGGGGCCGCGCGGTGGCAGCAGCGATCGGCCAAGCCGACGAATGACCCATCTTCTTTGCGTAGCACCAGAACAGGTTCGCCCAAGACGGTTCGAGTGAAAAGCTCGGGTGATCCGGCTTGCGGGATCTCATGCTCCCAGGCGATCACATACCAACAATTACGCAGCCACATCCCCAGGCTCCCTGGTTTTCATGGAAAACGATGGTGGGGCAGGCTTGGGCGTACCGTGTCCCCCTCGAAGGGGACAAGCGCCTTGCGGTGGGATTCAGTGAACGAGGGAGGCCAGCTGCAGGCGGCCAGCGACCATGCCGTGCTCGGACATCTTGGCGTAGGCGCGTTTGCGCAGCGTCGCCACCGTGGCCGGACCGATTCCGAGATCCACGGCAATTCCGTCTGCGCTCATGCCACAGGCAATCCGTGCGCAGACCGCCACTTCACGCCGCGACAACTGGGGCACCTTGCGCTGCAAGGCGGCCTCGGCCAGGTCAATACGCTGCGCCTGGTGAGACGCTTGTCGCACCAGGGGGCTGCTACACAAATTCAGGCTATGTGCCTGCCGCAGCAAGCTCGCCACACCGAGCAGACTTTCGATCTCGGCGGGACGAAAGTCGCCATGGGAGCGATCGCGGTACAGGTTCACGGAAAAAGTGCGATGCGGCACCGGCGAATAGAGAAAACTCAGGCGCCCCGCCAGATGCGCGCGCTCGTAGATCTCCTGCCGCCAGGAGGCAAAGCGGATTTCGTCGGCTTGCACGTGCATCGCCGACACGCCCTCGAGTTGCCGCTGACCCACTTCGTGGGCCACACGGGTGGCATCGTCTTGGCGCCAGAAAAACCGGCGGTAGTGCGCAAAGCAGTCTGGCGTGACGTTGATCACGCCGGCCCGCGAGTGTCCCTCGACGAGCTCGGGCGTAGCCATGCGCTCACGGCGATTGGGCAGGTACTCGACGAGGGAGAGGTAATCGATGGGAACCAGCCGCTCAAGAAACCCAAGCATCCGCTTGGCGGGTGTTGTGTCCGAGGGTGTCCCGAACAACAGACATACCGCGTCGGCCGAAATAAGGCCAGGCGGTGGCGTGGGTTCGAGCTGCCAAGTTTGCACCCGTCCATCCTAGAGACTGGTCCGCGGCGGGGGGGCCGCGTTTTCCCCACCCCCTAAGCGATCACACAAGCCCGCCAAGTAAGCGCAAAGCACTCCCAGAGACGGGATCACCCGCGCCGCACGGCCACAATCTGATCGATCGCTCCGAATACATCGCGGCGGCCGTTGCGACGCATGGCGACGCGAAACGAAGGTCTGTTCATGGTCACGGTGTCGACAGCGATGGCGTGGGCAAGTCTTCCAGCGCTTGCTCCAGGGCTTTCAGGCAACGCTGTTCGTCGCCCACCTCCTGAAACAACAACAGGGCCAGTCGGGCCAGAAAGAGGGATTCGCGCTCACGCCCCGCCTCGGTGATGGCATTGGCGCAGCGCTGGTACACGCGGTCCTGGGCAGCAGAGTCAAGAGGCATAGCGGGTCTCCGTAGGTCGTTTCAGCGCTTGCAGGCCGTGCGCAGGGCCAATTGCAGCTGCGCGCTTGTAGGCTCACGCCAACGCGCGGCCACATGCCCGTCGGGGCGCACCAGATAAACGGCCGAAGGCACTGCGCCATAGGCACGCGCCACCGTCGCATCGACCACAGACACTGCCTGCAACGTCCAGGATGCAGCCGCCGGCGCGCACGCAGCGGCAAGCGCCTGCACCTCGGATGCCGCAGCGCCAAATCCAAAAAGAGTGAAACCTGTGCGGTGCAGGTGGTCGGTCAGGTGCCCGCCCTGCGACAACTGCATATCGATCAGCGGAGCGCCGGCCACAGGCCCACGACCCAGGTCATCACCGGGGCTGGACAGCGGAGAGTTTGAATACGTCAGCGCCGAGGTCTGGCGCGGATTGAGCAAGTTGGCAATCATTGGGTGGTCGCCCGCCAGTGACAGCGCCGCCTCCCGCAGCAACTCGAAGCCACGACTGGGCGGCGACATGAATTCGGTGCTGCGCATGGCGCTCTCGGCATTCAGGTGAAACGCCTGCACGCGCTCCATGGAGTACGAATCCAGCAGTTCTGGATCTGCGCGCTCCTGCACCACGGCCGCCAGCTTCCAGGCCAGGTTGTCGGCATCATCAAACCCGGAATTGAGCCCGCGCACGCCGAAGATCGGCAGGGCATGCGCCGAATTGCCCGCAAACAGCACCCGCCCATGGCGATAGGCATCCAGCGTCATTGCGCCGGCGCGGTAGTTGGACGCCCATACCGCCGTCCACTTCAGATGACCTTCGCCGATGGCATCCAGGTGCCGCTGCACAAAGCTGTGGATTTGATCGGGCGTGAGCGACTCATCGACGTTCTCGTGCTTGCGAAGTTGGTAGTCGATGCGCCAGAGGTTATCGGGCTGGCGATGCATCAAGATGGTGGTGCCGCGGGCCCAGGGCGGATCAAACCAGGCCCGCCGCTCGGTGGGCGAGGTGCTGGGTAACTCGATGTCGACAATGGCATAGCGGCCCGAATACGCCGCGCCTTTGAGCTCCAGCCCCAGGGCCTGCCGGATGAAGCTTTGGCCGCCGTCGGTGGCAACCAACCAGCGCCCGCGCGTCTCGTAGCGACCCAGGGCGTTTTCAACGGTCAGGCGCACGCCCTGCCCGTCCTGCGCGAAAGACGTCACCTTGCTGGCCCAGCGCATCTCCACCAGCGGCTTGCCATCGGGCGAGGCCGCATTCACCCGCGCGATCTCCTCGAGAAGGAACTGCTCGATGTAGTACTGCTCCAGGTTGATCATGGGCGGGAACTTCTGGGTGTCATCGTGAGGCATCGAGAACACCAGTACTTCACGCTCGCGGTAGTAGCTGCGCCCGGTGGTCCAGGGCAGACCCTTGGCCAGAAAGGCGCGCGCCACGCCCAGTCGCTCCAGGATTTCCAGGCTGCGGCGCGAGATGCAGGCGGCGCGGCTGCCCTCGCAGACCGAGTCGTCGGCCTCGACGATGGCGCTGCGCACGCCGCGCAGCGCTAGGCCCAGGGCCGTGGACAGACCCACGGGCCCGCCACCCGCGATCAGCACGTCATGCAGCTGGGATTCGTTGCCCGCCTGCAAGGGTGGAAGCTGCGGTTTAAATCGTTCGTAAACAAAGGGGCCAAGACGCTCGAGTGGCATGGGGTGAATCTCCGAAGCTGGTCATTGTTCTATGGCGCGCCTGCTTTCTTGTCCTCACAAATAAGGACAGTGTTACCCTAGCCGACCATGAGACTGATCCCCTTGGGTTCGACCGACGTGTCGCTGCCCACCTCGTTCACGGCAGCCCTGGCCGACGGCGTGGGACGGTACGACTTTGCCGCGCGCCTGCTGCGGGCGTTCAGGCCTCACCTGGCTGCCAGCCACTGCACGGTCTTCGCCCTGAACGATGCCGGTCGCGTGGACACGATCGCCACGGCCGGCACCAGCGCACGAGAAGAAGACGCCGTAGCCACCGCCCAGGACTACATGCGCATGGGGTTCGACAAGCAGGACACCAATATGCTGTGGCTGGCGCGCCAGCGCCGTACCCGTCGCACCCGCATGTGGATCAGCCACCAGATGGCCGACGAGATCGCCGACGCCGACTACCGCGCTGTCTGCTACGGCGCAAACGGCCTGCGCGAACGGCTGTCAGTGCTGTCCATCCAGCCCGAGGGTCAACGTATTTCCATCAGCCTGTACCGCAACTTCGCGCTGGCGCCCTTCGATGACCACGCCATCGCTGTGGTCGCGGGGTGCGCCACCTATCTGCTGTCGGTGGTTCAGGCCCACGCCCGCCAAGCCAGCGGCTCTGACGCACGGGGCGAGACGCGGCGGCTGCTGTTAAGTGGTCTGACGCACCGCGAGCGTCAAACCATCACCTGCGCGATGTCGGGCAAGACCATCAAGGAAACCGCCTTAGAGCTGGGGGTGTCGCCGACGACTGTGATCACCTACCGCACGCGTGCCTTCACGCGCCTGGGCATCCGCAGCCAGCGTGAGTTGATGGCACGCGTGGGCCAGCCCTGAAACCGACCCTTAGGCTGCTGGCCCCCTTCGCCCGCGCCGGGGCAGCCCCAGCATCGACAAGGCCCCACACACGCCCAGCGCCAGCATCATCCACGCCAGGTTCACGCCGTCGTGATGGGTCACCAGGCCCACCGCGTAACCGCCTAGCGCACCTGCCATCTGCTGCAAGAGGCCGGCGATGGCCGCCGCCGAGCCGGCCAGCGCGGGCAGCACGCCCACCGCACCGGACAAGGAAGGCGGCATCAACAAGCCATGACCCGCACCCATGAGGGTCAGCGGCAGCACCAACGCCAGCGGCGAGTTCACGCCCGCCAGGGCCAGCGACAACATCAGCAACAAGCCCGTGAGCGTGATGCCGTGGCCCAGACCCATGAGGCCGCGGTCACCCAGGCGGTGCACCAGGCGCGCTGCCAGCAGATTGCCCAGGATGTAGGGCAGCGGCACGGCCATGATGTACCAGCCCAAATGCTGTGGTTTGACGCCATAGCCCCCCAGCACGATGGGCGCGCCGGCCATGAACGTGTACATGGTGGCCGTGGTGGCCGCCACACTGGCGACATACAGCAGGAACGCGCGCTCTCCCAGCAGGCGCACATACCCCGAGATCAACTGCCCCAGCCAGTGCGCGTCGCTGCGGGGCGCAGGCGCCGCCACAGGCAAGCCGCGCCAGCCCGCCACCAGCAGCAGCGTCCCCAGCACCGCGAGCAACGCGAAATTCGACTGCCAGCCCAGACGCACATGCAACTGCCCGCCCACCAGCGTGGCCAGCGGCGGGCACAGGCCCATGGTCATGCCAACGAAGGCCATCATGCGGGTGCGATGCGGCCCGTCAAACAGATCCTGGATCAGGGCGCGACTGGCCACCATGCCCGCCGCCGTGCCCGCGCCTTGCAGCACACGCGCGGCGATCAGCCACTGCACGCTGGGCGCAAACGCCGCCAGCACCGAGCCCGCGATGGCCACCGCCAGGCCGCCCAGAAGCACTGGCTTGCGACCCACGCGATCCGACAAAGGCCCGTGCACCAACTGGAATCCGCCATAGGCGAACACATAGCCGCTGAACGTGAGCTGCACCTGCGCCTGCGTGGCATCGAGCAGAACGGCCCATTCCTGCATCGAGGGGATGCAGACCGTCATCGCAATCAGGCCGAAGGCCAGTTGCCCCAGCAGGTTGGCGATCAGGCCGGCCCGAGAGACAGCGGGCAACGTGGCAGGGGCCGGCGTCACGGGGTGGGAGAGCGCCTAGGCCTTGGGCAAGAACCCAATGCCCTGGCCCTGGCGTATCACCGCCTGATTGAGAACATCCAGCCACGCCGCCACGGATTTCAAGGTGGGCACGGCGACGCCAGTCAGGCCCGCCATATCCACCACCGCATTGACGATGGCATCGGATTCGATGGCGCGGCCGGCCCGAATGTCCTGGAGCATGGACGGCTGCTGCGTGAAGTTTTCGCGTATGCGTTCGAGCTCGGCGTCGGGGTCGGCCTGGACCGTCACACCCACGCTGCGCGCCACGGCACTGCCCTCACCCAGCATGCGGCGCACCATATCCGCCGCCAGCGGGCTTGCGACGATGTGCCCCGGCGACGACTGGGTGATCGAACACAGCGGGTTCCAGATCAGGTTCATCATCAGCTTTTGCCACTTGGCTTGCCGAATGTCGGGCGTCGGCTCGGTGGGCAAACCGGCGCGGGTCACGAGATCGGCAATGGCGCGCAGTCGGTCCGACATGCGGTTGTCGACCTCGCCGATCCAAAGCTGCGGCGGCATGATCTGAGGCAGAAAAATCTTCCCGGGCGCGAGCTGAGTCACAGGCCGATAGATCACCGCGCCCACCACACGCGCCAGAGGAATCTGCGCCCGCAGCCGACCGCTCGGATCCAGGCAAGGCAGGGGCGATCCTGCGAAGGGCGAGTCGATGCCCTCGAAGTACCACCAGGGCAGCCCGTTTTGAATCATCACCATCGCCCCGTCCGGGCTCAGGCGCGACACGATGTCGGCCGCAGCGGCCTCCAGCTGCGTCGACTTGAGCGTCACGAAAATCAGGTCGTAGGGGCCGGGGCATGCGTCGGCGGCAGCCGCCCGCACGGGCACTTGCTGGGTCGGCTGCCCCTTGCGCTCGATCGTCACGCCGGCCGACTGCAGTGCGGCCAGCTGCGCGCCGCGTGCGAGCAAGGTGACGTCCTGACCGCTGGCGGTCAACAAAGCGCCGAGATCACTGCCGATGGCGCCCGCGCCGTAGATCAGGATGCGCATGGCGTCAGCGCTGGCCGTCGCCCACCGAGATCTGCTCCACCCGCAGACCGCCCAGGCGCTCGTGCACCCGCGCACCGGTGGACATGGCCAAGGCGAACAGCAACTCGTTAGGCCGGGGCGAATCGCACACACTCACTTCCGCCGTATTGAAGTGGCTACGGATGTAGCAGGCCTCGATGTGATGCAGCGGAATATGCAGGCGGCTGCCCGCCGAACCGACAAATTTGTTGGCGGGGACGATGGACTTGGCCGTGGTCAGAACCGCCCGCATCGCCCAGCCGCCGGCCTCGTGCCACATGGCACCGTGCTCGAGCTCGCCATTGATCCCCACCAGCGCGCCTTTGCCGTAGGTTTCAATCTTGTCGGCGCCCCCCAGGGCCGTCACCAATTCCGGCACCATCACGTTGGCCATCTCGCGGGCCTCTTTGACAAACGCTGCCAGCTCGCTGGCGTCGGCATAGCGGCCGGCGAAGGGGTTGTGGACGACGACGGCGATCACGCCGATCTTCACAGGAACCGGAGCGACAGCGCCGCCCTCGTGGTAGGTCGTCTCGACGTTGAGAAGCTTTTTGCGGATGGCGATCAAACTCATAGGTACTCCAGAGAAAAACTCAGTCGATGGCCCCGATCGCCTTGAAGATGCGATCCGGGGTAATGGGCAAGTCGGTGATGACGGCGTCGAACGGGGACAGCGCATCGTTGACCGCGTTGACGACCGCAGCGATCGCACCGGTCAGGCCCGCCTCCGCCGCGCCCTTGGCCCCCAAGGACGATGAGCGGGTGGGCGTGACCACGTGGCCAACACAGATGTCGGGCATCTCGCCCGCCATGGGCGTCAGATACTCGGCCATCGTCGCGTTCATCAGCTGTCCGGTCTCATCATAGAGGCAGCCCTCGAACAGGGCTTGGCCGATGCCCTGCACCACCGCGCCGCGCAGTTGTTCGTCGACGAGGGCTGGATTGATCACCACGCCGCAGTCATCGACGATCCAGTGTTTGAGCAAATGGACCTGCCCGGTGCGAATGTCGACCTCGACCAGGCTGGCTTGCACCCCGTTGGTATAGATGCCGCCGTCGTAATCGCGCTGGGCGTAAAAGCGGGTGACGGCCAGCTGCGGCACCGGGCCTGCGGGGAACAAGTCTGGCCGCACATAGGCCGCATGGCAAAGCTGTGCCAGAGAGCCCACCGACTGGCCATTGCGCGAATCCACCAACTGCGCGCCGCGCAGTTGCAGGTGTTCGACAGGCGTGGACCACAAGAGGCTGGCGCAGCGAATCACTTCGTCTTTCAGGGCGCGCGCTGCCTGCAAGGCCGCCTCGCCCGCCACGCCCGTGCCCCGAGACCCCCAGTTGCCGCCACTGACCGGGGCCGAGGCGGTGTCCCCCAGCTGCATGCGCACGGACGACACCGGCAGGTCCAGCACGTCGGCCACGATCTGGGTCAGGGCCGTCTCGGCGCCCTGGCCGGTGTCGGACGCACCGCTGGCGCACAACACCGTGCCATCGGCCTGCAGGCGCACCGTGCACCCGTCGTTGGCCGCAATCGGCGCGCCGCCACGGCCATAGGTGGCGGAGCCATGGTTGGAGTTTTCGATGAAGGACGCAAAGCCGATGCCCTGGTAACGCCCTGCGGCGCGCTGGGCCTGCTGATCGCGCCGCAGCGCGGGGTAGTCCATCATGGCCACCAGCGTGTGCATGCACGCCTCGTGAGACAGACCTTCCACCTTGGTGCCTGACAGAAGCTGGGTCGGATAGTCGTCATCCCGGTGGAAGTTGCGAAGCCGGAAATCGACTGGATCTACCCCCAACTTGCGCGCCGCACACTCCAGCGCCACTTCGGTCAAGAGGCAGGCAATGGGATGGCCCACACCCCGGTACATGCCATACGGGGCTTTGTTTTGAAACGCCACGCGCACATGGGCGTGCAGCGCCTCGAAGCGATACGGCGCCCCCAGCAAATTGACCACATGGCGCACCTCGTTGACGCTGCCACGGGGATGCTTGGAATAAGCGCCGATTCCCAGCAGGCCGTCGACACCAAAGGCCCGAATGCGCAGATCGGCGTCCACGGCAATCGACACCTGGGCGCGGTGGGCGCGCGCGTGCACGTCGCTGCTGAAAGACTCGAGCCGGTCGGCGATGAACTTGACCGGGCGCTCCAGCAGCCGCGACAAGATTACGGCGGCAAATTCGTCGGGGTAGGCGTGAATCTTCAAGCCGAAGCTGCCGCCGGATTCCACCGCCACCACGCGCACCCGGTGTTCAGGCAAACGCAGGTGCTGGGCCAACACGCTTTGCATCATGTGCGGCACCTGGGTCCCCATCCAGACCGTGAGCTCACCGCGGCCCGCGTCCCAATCGGCCACCAGCCCCCGCGGCTCCAGGCTCACGGGCGTCACGCGCGTCGTCGAGACCTGCAGCGACAGATTCAGTTTCGCGTCCGCCATCTCGCGCGCGTAATCCCCGCGGTCGACGCGCGCTTCGTAGGCCAGATTGCCTTTCTCCAGCTCGGGGTGAATGACCGGGGTCTGCGCCGAGAGGGCGACCTGCGGATCCACCACCGGCTCCAGCGGCTCCCATGTCACGTCAATCAAGGCCAAGGCATCTTCTGCCAGCGCACGGGTCTGCGCCGCCACCATCACCACGGGCTCGCCTTGCCAGCGCGCAATGTCACACGCCAGAGGCCACTGGGGCGCGGACACCATGCCGGGCAGGTGGCTCAAGACGCCCATAAAAGGCTCGCAGTGCGCACGCAGCTCGGGCCCCGTCATGACCCAGACGACGCCGGGGGCCTGACGAGCGGCCTGCGCGTCGATTGAGACGATGCGGGCATGGGCATAGGGGCTGCGCAAAAAGCACACATGCACCATCCGCGGCAACGCCAGGTCGTCGCTGTAACGCGCACGCCCCTGCACCAAGCGGTGCGCACCCACACGTGGCAAGGCGGCGCCGATGCCCTGGTGTCCTGCGGGAGTCGGATGGGCCGCCACTTCAGGCCTCCGGGGTCAAGGTCTGCGCCGCGTCCATCACCGCATTGACGATGGATTCGTAGCCGGTGCAGCGGCAGTAATTTCCAGACAGGTACTCCCGGACCTGCTCGCGGGTGGGGCGGGCCTGCGCTTTCAAAAGTTCGGCCGCCGTCAACACCATGCCGGGCGTGCAAAAGCCGCACTGCATCGCGTGACAGCGCACAAAGCTGTCTTGCAAGGCATGAACCACAGGGTCTTTCGAGAGGCCTTCGATGGTTCGCACGTCAGCTGAATCGGCCTGCGCCGCCAGCGTCAGGCAGCTGCGCACGGCACGGCCGTTCACCTGCACGGTGCAGGCACCACACACGCCATGCTCACACCCCAGGTGCGTGCCCTTGAGCCCTTGCGACTCCCGCAAAAAATCGCCCAGGTGCTGACGCGCGTCGACCTGCGCGCGTACCGGCACACCATTGACATGCAGGTGGAGGGTCACCTCCATGCCTTGCTCGGGGTCACTGAAAGAGGTCATGCACGACTTCCTCGAGCAGGGAACGCCCGATGTGTTTTTTGGCGGGGCCCGAGCACCACAGGTCGGGGTTCGGTGTGATGTCGCGCGCGTAAGCTTCCAGGGCCAGCGCTACCGCCTGCGAGGCCGTGTCGGCCGCTTCGATCGCCGCGCAAATACTGGACGCCAGCAGCGGCCGATCGCCGATGCCGAAGAACGTCAAGCCAGTCTGCGTGAGGCCGCGACCGCCGCGACGCGCCACACCGGCCAGGCCCACCATCGCGTAATCGCCCCGGCGGCGCGCCACCTCTCGGAAACTGGTGCGCATGGAATCCATGCGCGGAAATTCAACCGCCACGATCATTTCGTCGGGCGCGCAGGCGGTTTGCATCAAGCCCACATAAAACTCGCGGGCCGGCACCACCCGGGTGCCGCGTGCATGACTTTGAAGGATCAAGCGGGCACCGGCTGCGACCGCACAGGCCGGCAACTCGGACGCGGGATCGCCCACCGCCAGGCTGCCGCACACCGTGCCCTGGTTGCGAATGCCCGGATGTGCGATCCAGGGCGCCGCGCGATGCAGCAGGGGCAGATGCGCCTGCACCAGCGGCGACGTGATCAACTGCGCATGGCGCATGAGGGCGGGCAGACGCACCCAGTCGTCGGACACCTGGGGCTCGCCCGACAGCGCCGCCACCCGATTGATATCGACCAAGACGGCCGGCGCACTCAGGCGCAAAGCCAAGGCGGGCAGCAGACTCTGACCGCCAGCCAGGATCCGAGCCTCGTCGCCATAAGCGGCGAGGGTGTCGAGGCCGTGCGCGATCGATTCAGCCCGCACGTATCGAAACGAGGCCGCCTTCACGCTGGTTCCTGCCAGGTCGGATTTGCACGCATTCGAGGGTTTGCCCGCGTTCTACAGGCATTGATTTACATCCGGCACTTACTATAGAGTAAGTTCATTGCGATGTGAACCAGGGTTTTCTTGTCATGCAGGCCAAGTGGCGTGAATGCGTTCTCCAAAAGCTCGCCGAAGCAGACGCGGGCACGCCCAAGCATGTCGGCCTCTATGCGGGCCTGGTGCAGGCCATCGAATCGGGCCTGCTCAAGCCCGGCCAGAAGCTCCCCACCGAGACCGAACTGGCCGACGCCCTGCCTCTGAGCGTCGGCACCATTCAGCGCGCCATGGGTTCGCTGGTAGGCGACGGCTTGGTGCTGCGTCGCCGCGGGGCGGGCTCGTTCGTGGCGCAGCCCCAGAAGCTGCTCGAGCACCCCTTGCATTGCCGCTTCGTGGGCAGTCAGGGCTTCTTGCCTGTGTATTCGCAGCTGGTGGGACGCCAGTTGATCGCGACCCGCGGGCCCTGGTCTGCGCCCCTGCAGCAAAGCGGAAAGAGCATTCTGAGGATCGACCGCAAGCTGTCCATCAACCGCGAATTCAACGTCCTCAGTCGCATCTACGTCGATGTGTTGCGGTTCCCCCTGCTCATGTCCTGCGCGCCCTCTGACCTGGCGAGCAACAACATCAAGCTGCTTCTGGCCAAGCAGTACCGCATCGGCATCTCGCACATCGAGCAGTCGCTGCACCTGCTTGCGTTTCCCGCGCCGGTGCGCCGCGTCCTCGAGGCTGAGGGGGCCGGGGTGCGCCTGGACCTTCTGGCCATCGAACCGAGCGGCAAGGCCGCCCTTTTTCAAGAACTCTATGTTCCGAGCAATCCCTACCGGCTCGTGGTGTCGGAGAAGTTCGACACGAGCGACTGGCAAACAGCCGAACCGCCAACAAGAGCGGCCCGAGTGACAAGCAAACCCTGAAACCTAGAGGAGATACCGCATGAAGAAACTTCACCAACTGGGCGCTGCACTGGCCGCCGCGTGCGCGCTGTGGGCGGCGGGCCCCGCGCTGGCCCAGAGCGCCGACACCTACCCCAGCAAACCGATCCGCATCGTGGTGCCGTTTGCGCCCGGCGGGCCCACCGATGTCATTGCCCGAGTCATCGCCAACAACCTCAAGAACTCACTGGGTCAGCCCGTGGTGATTGAAAACCGCACGGGCGCGGGCGGCAACATCGCCATCAAAGCAGTGGCCACCTCGCCGGCAGACGGCTACACACTGCTGTTTTCAAGCTCCAACATCGTCTCGAACCCGGCGATGCAGGCGCCATTTGATCCGATCAAGGATTTCGCGCCCATCACCTATGCGGCTGTCTCGCCCAACATCATCTATGTGCATCCCTCTTCGCCTATTCAGAACGTGGCGGACCTGGCCGCACAACTGAGGCAAAAGCGCACGCCGACCACCTACGGAACACCCGGCGTCGGCACCACCCCGCATATCGCCTGTGAGGGGCTGAAGCTGTCCGCCAGCGGCGAAGCGGTGCATGTTCCCTACCAGGGTGCGGCGCCGGTCGTGGCTGCGGCACTGGGCAACCAGATCACCTTCGGCTGCTCGGCGCTCCCGCCCACCACCTCCCATGTGAAGGCGGGCACGCTGCGCGCGATTGCGGTGACGAGTGCACGCCGCAGCGCGGTCATGCCCAACGTGCCGACGCTGGCCGAATCGGGTTTCCCGGACGTGGTGGCCGACAACCTGCAGGGCCTGCTGGCCCCCGCTGGAACGCCGCCCGCCATCATCGACAAGCTGCACAAGGCCGTGGCCGCCATCCTGGCGCAACCCGATGTGCGCGATCAGCTTCAGAACATGGGCTTCGATCTGTACGCCACGACGCCTGCGGAGTTCAGCCGCATCATCGTGCAGGAACTGGATCGCTACACCAAGATCATCCGGCGCGCCGGCATCAAGGCCGAATAAAGCCCGACGTTAAAACGCCCAGGACGCCGTCACGGACTGCCCCACCCGCAGCACCGCGCCATCGCCCTCGCGCACGATGGCGTTCATGCCAAAGGTGGTGGCGCCCCCCAACTTGTTGTTGCGGCGATAGGCCTGCAGCGTGTCCCCGACCACGGTGCCGGCCACGGCGGTCGCCGGGTCGATATCGGGGATCGAGCAACGGGTGCAGGGCTTGACGGGCAGCAACTGCACGGGCGCATCGGCGTGCACATGCATCGCGCCCAGACGGTCTTCGTCGTGGGCCTGCAGGCCCGACAGCACGATGTTCGGGCGAAAGCGGTCCATCCCCACCGGCGCATGGCCGCCCGCGGCCAGGCGCGCGTTAAACTCCTCCAGCGAGGCCTGGCTGGCCACCAGCAAGGCAAAGCCATCACTGAACTGGTTGGGCGCCTCGAGGCCCCCGGTCCACTGCGGGCTCGACAGGCGCCGGTAGTCGGGGTCGAAGCGCACCAGGCGCAGCTTCTGGCCCAGGAAATCCGAGAACCATTGGGCAGCGGTGTCGCCCATGTCGTAGGCGGGCACCTCGTCGTCCCAGACGCGGGCGCGCGTGGCCGCCTCCACCCGGTCGGCGTGCAGGTGCAGCGACAGCATGCCTGGCGCGCGCAGGATCACCTCGTTCCATTTCAACTGCACCTGGACCAGCGCCAGCCGCGGCAGCTCGCGCTGCGACACGAACTCGCCCTGCGTATCCACCACCATCCAGGCGCGGTCCAGGTCCAGACCGGTCTCGGTCAAGACGGCTTCGTTCAAGGCGACGCCGGCGCAGGATTTGATGGGGTAGACAAACAGGCCGGCAATCTGGGCTTGGACTTCGGCGGACGGGGCGGATTGGGGATCGCTCATGGCGTGGGGTTTCCTGGGAAATAGCTGCGCCCGGCATTGTGCCCGGCTCCTACAATCCCCCGATGGCAGCGCCCTACGACATCTGTATCCGTGGCGCCGGCATCGTGGGCCGCACCCTGGCCCTCTTGCTGGCACGCGAGCGCCTGCGTGTGGGCCTGGTCGAAGCCCCCGACCCCGCCGCCGCCGCCGACGTGCGCGCCTACGCCCTCAATGCCACCTCGCACGAGCTGCTGTCGCAGCTGCGCGCCTGGCCCGACGACAGCGCCGACGCCGTTACCCCCGTGCTGCGCATGGATGTTCATGGCGACGAGGGCGCGCGGGTGCGTTTCGATGCCCACGAACAAGGCACCGGCACCCTGGCCTGGATCGTCGGCGCCACCGCCTTGCAAGAGCGCCTGCGCGAAGCCGTGCGCTATCAGCCGGGGATCGAGGTGCTCACGGCGCCGGCCGATGCCGCGCTCACCGTCATCTGCGAAGGCAAGACCAGCGCCACGCGCACCGAACTCGGCGTGCACTACGAGGTCACACGCTACGGCCAGCACGCCATCGCCGCGCGCCTGACCTGCGAGCGGCCGCACGATCAAACCGCCCGCCAGTGGTTTGCCCAGGGCGAGGTGCTGGCCCTGCTGCCCCTGGACGGCCCGCAGGGGCGGGCTGCAGCCTTGGTCTGGTCGGTGCCGCAAGAGCGCGCCGGCGCGCTGCTGGCCCTGCCCGCGCACGAATTCGAAGAACGCCTCACACAGGCCAGTCACCACGCCCTGGGCCGCCTGACCCTGGCCAGCGAGCGTTCGGGCTGGCCGCTGCAACTGGCCAAGGCCTCCCGCTGGTGCGGCCCGGGCTGGGCGCTGGCGGGCGATGCGGCCCACACCGTGCATCCCCTGGCCGGTCAGGGCCTGAACCTGGGCCTGGCCGATGTGCGCGAGCTGGCGCGTGTGCTGCGGGAACGCGACTACTGGCGCAGCCTGGGCGATGAGCGCCTGCTTCGCCGCTACGAGCGCGCGCGCAAGGCGCAGATCGCCCCCCTGCAACTGGCCACCGACGGCCTGCAACAGCTGTTCGCCCATGACGCGCCGGCCCTGGGCTGGCTGCGCCAGTGGGGCCTGCGCGGCTTCGACCGTCTCACGCCCCTGAAGCACTGGGCCGCGCGCCAAGCCGCGGGCCCGGCGTAAAAGCGGGCGGCTGCCCCCTGTTTTTCAAATAAGTGATGTCCCCCATGAACGCACCCACCCTGGCCGCCTACCTCCCTCGCACACGCGGCCTGCTGCCGATGCTGATGGGGCTCACGCTCTCCGTCCTGGCCCTGACGCTGCCTGGCTTCGCGCAGGCCCAGGAAGCCACCATCCGCAAGAACCTGGGCGAGCGCATCCCGCAGCTGGTGAAGATCGACGAGATCACCCGCACGCCCATGAACGGCCTCTTCGAGGTGCGCGTGGGCACCGACTTGTTCTACACCGACGCCCAGGGCAACTTCTTGATCCAGGGCAATCTGATCGACACCCGCCAGCGCCGCAACCTCACTGAAGAACGTATGGACAAGCTGCTGGCCATCGACTTCGACAGCCTGCCGCTGGCCGATGCCTTCACCGTGGTGCGTGGCAACGGCAAGCGCAAGCTCGCGGTGTTCCAGGATCCCAACTGCGGCTACTGCAAGCGCTTCGAGCGGGATCTGCAAGGCGTGGACAACGTCACGATCTACATGTTCCTGTACCCGATCCTCGGCGCGGACTCGGGCGAGAAATCGCGCAACATCTGGTGTGCCAAGGACAAGGCCCGCGCCTGGCAAGACTGGATGGTGCGTGACCAGACGCCCGCCAAGGCCAGCTGCGACAGCAGCGCGCTCGCGCGCAACACCGAGTTCGGCCGCAAGAACCGCATCACCGGCACCCCAACCCTGATCTTTGCCGACGGCAGCCGAGTGCCGGGTGCCATCCCCGCCGCCCAGGTCGAGAAGATGCTGGCTGAGGCCAAGTAAGCCGCATGACCGCTCGCGCCCCCGCCCCCATTCGCTACCGCGTCGAAGCTGCGAGCCTGCAGGCGCACCTGTATCGCGTCACGCTCACGGTGGATCTGCCGGATGCGGCGCAGGTGCTCTCGTTGCCCGCCTGGATTCCGGGCAGCTACCTGGTGCGCGAATTTTCCAAGCACCTGCAGCACCTGAGCGCTCACCAGAACGGCAAGCCCATCGCCCTGCGGCAGGTCGATAAAAACCACTGGGAAGCGGCGTGCCTGACCGGCAGCCCGCTGGTGCTGACCTACGAGGTCTACGCCTTCGACGCGTCGGTGCGCGCCGCCTGGCTCGACACCCAGCGCGGTTTCTTCAACGGCACCAGCTTGTGCCTGCGCGTACATGGCCAGGAGCGGCGCCCGCACGCGATCGAAGTCGTCTCGCCGCACGCGACCTGGCACGCCGCCACCAGCCTCGTGGCGCACAAGACGAACAAGCAGGGTTTCGGCACCTACCTCGCCGATGATTACGACGAACTCGTCGACAGTCCCTTCGAGCTCGGCCCCTTCTGGAGTGCCGAGTTCAATGCGGGGGGCGTGACCCATCGCTTTGTGGTGGCGGGTGCGCCGCGTTCCTTCGACGGCGCGCGCCTGATCGCCGACACGCAAAAAATCTGCGAGGCCGCGATTCGCATGTGGCACGGGCGCAAGCGCCCGCCCATTCAACGCTACGTGTTCATGCTGCACGCGGTCGACGATGGCTATGGCGGCCTGGAGCATCGTCACAGCACTGCCCTGATCGCCGGCCGGCGCGACCTGCCGCGCCTGGGCGACGCGCGCCAGTCCGAGGGCTACACCACCCTGCTGGGCCTGATCAGCCACGAGTACTTCCACACCTGGAACGTCAAGCGCCTGCGGCCCGCCGAATTCGCACGCTACGACTACGACCACGAGAACTACACGCAGCTGCTGTGGTTCTTCGAAGGCTTCACCAGCTACTACGACGACCTGCTGCTGCGACGCTGCGGCCTGATTGACGATGCCACCTACCTGCGTCTGTTGAACAAGACGATCAACCAGGTGATGCAGGCTCCGGGACGCGAAGTGCAATCGGTGGCTCAGGCCAGCTTCGATGCGTGGGTGAAGTACTACCGGCAAGACGAGAACGCCCCCAACGCCACCATCAGCTACTACACCAAGGGTGCGCTGGTGGCCCTGTGCCTCGATCTCACGCTGCGCGCGGAGGGTCGCACCACGCTGGACGCAGTGATGCGCGCGCTGTGGGTGCGGTGCAAGGGCGGCCCCATGACCGAGGCCGACCTCGCCGCCACGCTCAAGGAGCTGGGGGGTCGCGCCTACACGCGCGAACTCGCCGCCTGGGTGCATGGCACGCGCGAGCTGCCGCTGAAAGCGCTGCTCGAAGGCGCGGGCGTGCAGGTGCACGAAGACACCGCCGCCTTGCAGCAGTCCCTGGGCCTGCGCACCGGTGACAGCGGGGGCCTGCTTCAAATCAAGACCGTGCTGCGGGGTGGCGCCGCCGAACAGGCGGGCTTTGCCGCCCAGGACGAGTGGCTCGGCATCGAGGTGGGCGGCGAGGGTTGGCGTATCGCCAAGCTCGAAGACCTGGCCTTGTACGCTGGCCCGCAGCGCAAGCTCACCGCGATCGTGGCGCGTGACCGCCGCCTGCTGCGGTTGGCGCTGACCCTGCCCGTCTCGTCTTGCACATGGCGCCTGGCCATCGGCCAATCCGTGCGGGTGCGCGCATGGCTCGTGGGGACCGACTGACCCGCCGCACGCTCGCTGCCTTGGGCATCTGCCTGGGCGTCGTGATCGTGGGCCACGGGGCCTTGCTCGCGTGGCTGGAGGGTTTGTCAGGCGCGGGCCCTGCGCTGCAAGCGGTGGCGACACCGGTCTTCACCCGCGTGCTCACGCCGACGCAGCCGCCGCCTGTTGCACCTGCCGCCCCTGCGCGCCCGGCACCGCCCGCGAACGGCGCGCTGGCGGTCGCAGCGGCCACGCCGCCTCTTGCGCCTGCCTCGGCGCCTGCTGCATCGTCGCCGGCCACAGCGTCACCCGCCCCAACATCTGCTGCTACACCTGCGGCGCCTGCGACGGATCCTGCTGCCAGCAGCCCTGTGACGCCCCCTGCCGCTGCGCCCGTCGCCGAGCGCAGCGCCGAGGCGTCACCAACGGCCCTAACGGCCAGTGCGCCCCCTGCGAGCAGCGCACCCACCCCCGACACCTGGCCCCCCGACACCCGCCTGAGCTATCGACTCGAAGGCCAATGGCGTGGCGGCCCCCTGCATGGCAGCGCCCGCGTGCAATGGCAACGCCAGGGTACGCAGTACCAAGCGCAGGTCGATATCGACATCACGCCCTTCGCCCACCGCACACTCACCAGCCAGGGCGAGGTCAGCGCGCGCGGCCTGGTTCCGCGGGTGTACGAAGAGCGCTCACGGTCGCGCCGGCGCGCAATGCGCCTGGGCGATACCGACATCACGCTGGCCGACGGCCGCAGCATCGCCCGGCCGGCCGACGTCCAAGACACCGCCAGCCAGTTCGTTGAACTTGGGCATCGCTTCGCTACCGGCCGGCAGACGCTGGCCCTGGGCCAGGCGATCACGCTGTCGCTGGCGCGTCCCGGCGGTGTCGATGCGTGGACCTATGACGTCGTTGCCCAAGACCTGCTGCAGATCCCACGCCTGGGTGAGGTACCGGCGTGGCGCCTGCGCCCGCGCCCCCTGCCGCAGCGGCGCGACAACCTCAGCGCCGAGATCTGGTTCGCGCCGAGCCTGCAGTACCTGCCGGTGCGCATACGCCTGGCCCTGGGCGACGAAGCCGAGATCGACCTGAAGGTCGAGACCATCGAACAACGTTGACGCTTCGCCCTGCGGGGCCACTCGGGCCTTGGGTATAGTGCCTGCCATCCCCACCCCCACGCCCCACGCAGGAACCCTCATGGCCTACGAACTGATCGACGTGCGCACCGAAGCCGGCAAGGTCGGCATCATCCAGCTCAATCGTCCCAAGCAACTCAATGCCCTCAATGGCGACCTGATGGACGAAATGGGCGCAGCCCTCAAGGCCTTCGACGCCGACCCCGCCATCGGCTGCATGATCGTCACGGGCAGCGAGAAGGCCTTTGCCGCCGGCGCCGACATTGGCGCCATGGCCACCTACACGTTCGCCGACGCCTATGGCCAGGACTACATCACCCGGAACTGGGAAACCATCCGCAGCATCCGCAAACCGGTAATCGCCGCCGTCTCGGGCTTTGCGCTCGGAGGCGGCTGCGAGCTGGCCATGATGTGCGACTTCATCATCGCCGCCGACAACGCCAAGTTCGGTCAACCCGAAATCAAGCTGGGCATCATCCCTGGCGCCGGCGGCACGCAGCGCCTGCCGCGCGCAGTGGGCAAATCCAAGGCCATGGACATGTGCCTGACCGCCCGCATGATGGACGCCACCGAGGCCGAACGCGCGGGCCTGGTGAGCCGCGTCGTACCGCTGGACAAGCTGATGGAAGAAGCCCTGGGCGCGGCGCTGCTGATCGCCGACATGCCGCGCATGGCGGCCATCGCCGCCAAGGAATCGGTGAACCGCGCCTTTGAAAGCGGGCTGTCCGATGGTGTGATGTTCGAGCGCCGCTTGTTCCACGCGCTGTTTTCCACCGCCGACCAGAAAGAGGGCATGGACGCCTTCGTGAACAAGCGTAAAGCCCAATTCACGCACCGCTAAAGCGCCGTCTCGCGCTTCGCGTCATGCCCATCATCTCCGTCACGCTGCTTCCCGGCTACACGCCCGAGGCGCAGGCGCGGCTCGTCTCGCACCTGTCAGCGGCCGCCCGCGCGGTCGTGCCGGCCTCGGAGGCAGGCACTACGGTGTTCGTCACTGAGGCCAGCACCTTGCGGCGCGATGGCCGCGTCCTCACCGGCGGTGGGGGCGCAGCTGCCCTGCCCGATGCGGGCGCGGTGGTGCGCGAGTTCCTCGATGCGGTCGGCCGACGCGACTTCGAAGCCGCCCGCCAGTGGCTCGCGCCGGCTTTCGAGATGGTCTTCCCGGGCGGCGTGGTGATGCGCGAACTCGATCAACTGGCGGCCTGGGCCGCAGGGCGCTACCAGTCGGTGCGCAAGGACTATGCACGCCTGGACCAAGCCTGGCAGGGCGATGTGACGGTGGTGTTTTGCAGCGGCACCCTGCAAGGGCGCTGGCTGGATGGCTCGGCCTTCGAGGGGATCCGGTTTGTCGACCGCTTCGAGCTGACCCAGGGGCGGATCCTGCGCCAAGAGGTCTGGAACGACCTGGCAGAAGCCCGTCAAGGACGGCCCTGACAGCCGCCGGCTCGCTGCTATAATTTCGGGCTCGGCGCTTTAGCTCAGTCGGTTAGAGCGATGGAATCATAATCCACAGGTCCGCGGTTCGAATCCGTGAAGCGCCACCAAA
>Ga0315902_10000132_pt1 | contig 121785 bp, 137 predicted proteins | sample LakEriMetagenome_9_FD_203523 | JGI IMG/M metagenome (GOLD analysis project Ga0315902, IMG submission 203523) | Freshwater fungal communities from buoy surface, Lake Erie, Ohio, United States - Buoy 12 MA117 | ecosystem: Environmental > Aquatic > Freshwater > Lake > Lake biofilm | place: USA...
TGTTTCCACGCTCCTCCAATCCGCTGCCGCCGTCAATGTAGGGTTTACGTACAGACCCCGTGTTATTCCGTTTGCCCCGCCCGTTTGGTTAATGGTGCCTTCTAATTGCAACATTCTAAATGTACCAGTACCACTTGTTGGAGCATATCCATGGCTTAATAATAGCGTTCCATTTTCTCCAGATGCATTAACTGTTGTGTTGTTATTAAAGCACGTTATTGACAACCCGTAACCAATGGCTGTATTGCCAGCAAATCTTAACCTCATTAATTGACCGGCAGTTATAAATGCCCCTGTATTGTCGGTGGAATAAATTCTATTTTCAGCAGTTCCAAGTCGTATGCTGGTTTCAAATAATCCTGTTCCCTGTACTTGTAATTTTGCAATACTTGAACCCACAGAACCAATTGTAATATTGCCGTCGTCATATATTCTTAACAACTCACTCGGCGTACTATTCTGCACAAGTAGCGCAGTAGTAGCGGAGGTAGTGCCTGAGCCGCGAAGAAGTGTTGGGCCGTATACTTGTAGACGTTGGCCAGCATCTACAATTGAGTTAATCATTACATTTCCAGAGCCATTAATTGCAATTTTTGGCGTTGATGTATCGGATACATAAATCTGATATTGTCGTGATGCATTATTTATGCCGCCTTCAAATTTAAACGCAGTTCTACCAAAAAAATCAGGACTAACAAGCGTGTTAGAATAAACATCCCAAGATGCTATATTTTGATTTGCGTTTGAATTTCTTATTTCATAACGCGCAAAAACACCTTGCAACTGTGATTGTGTATACGTGTTTAGAGGCGTACTCGTCCCCACCCCCAGCCTACTATTCGCCGCATCCCAAAACAAATTAGCACTCCCCGTCTGTGTTCCCGTTCCGCTCCAATACGCCACCTGCCCCGCCGTCCCCGTCCCCGTTACCGGGTTGGTTAACACACTCTGATACTGCGGGATGTTCAACGTGCTACCTACTAACGTAGCCGCTCCGCTAGTTCCTGTGGTGGTGAGGGATACTGTATCTTGTTTTGTTGCCCACTTAGATGCGTTATTAAACGTCATAGGTGTTATAAACCTATTATTATTTAATCCGGCATCTACTTCAGCTTGACTAGCGTTGTAAGGTATATCTGTATAAATCCAGTTTACCCCATTTGAGTAATATAATCCATTTGAGTAATATGTTCCTCCTACAGACCCTGGTAACCAAGCAGTTCCTTGTGAATTCTCTACCCAATAGAATTCCCCATTTGCAGTATTTGCTGCGGGTAAATTTGAATACGTACTAACTACTTCAATAGAAGTACCGGCAGTAAATGGAAGTTGTTCTTCAGGTACAACACCATTTACTAAATCAGCTTTAGAATCCAACTCAGTGCTTATATTACACAGTTTTGAATTTATGTAGCTGAATTTTTTTTGTAATTCTTGTTTTTCAGAAGTAGTTAACATACTTGTATTTTATTAAGTATTTGGTTCTATTGATTTTTCAGAACTTTCTTTACTTACTTTTTTAACTGGCTCATTTTCTTTTTTAGCTTCCATTTCTTTTTCTTCTTCTTTACTTATAAGATTTGTAATACCTTGAAGTTTTACATTAACATCTGCTAAGTTAGCATTTAATTGTTCTCTTAAATAAAAAAGATTTGCGGCTTCTACCTTTAACTCATTGATTTTTGACATAAATTTAATATTTAATTTTTTTATTATTTATAGGTATTGTTATAATCGCGCAACCAACAGACGAACCCCACATTGTAAAATAAGCGTCCATCGGATCTGGGTTTGTGTCTATCAATTCTTTTATTATACCAGCAGCAAATCCTGCAAACAATCCGTATAGTTCAGGATTTTTATACCCTTTCTTATCGGCAAAGGCTGTAACTCCTGTAGACACAATATATCCTGCACTAAAATGCAGAAGTTTGTCTTGGGGTATTTGCGGTATTTGCGAATATAAATTTAAAGAGAAAAATAATAGTAGTAATGTTTTCATTTTTTATTTTGGTCTTATAGCTTTCAAACTTCTTATGGAAGCATCTTTAATCCAAGATTGAACACCCTTCTTTTCAGTTAACTCAAGAAATTCTTTTTTGGCTAGTTGCGTTCTTCCTATGTGATAGTTAGAGACTGCTTTTTGGAATAGAAATTCATTTGATATATCATCCTCAGTTTTATTGTCATACATAAGAGGTGAAAAATTATGCATCATTGCCAGACCTATGTTGCAAACATAATTACACTCGTTCCACTCTCTTGTTTGCTCATATACTTTGCTGAGTAATAAATAAGACTGTGCTATATTTGGCTGGTTTGAAATTGCATGCATTATACAAGATTTCGTTGAAAAATGCCTTCCGCCAAGTTTATTAAGACACTCTGCCGCCCTTAGTAATGACTCTGATATTAGATTCTTTTTATTATATATATCTTGATCAACTCCAAATTCTGCCGCTCTTAAATAATGCGATAGTCCGGAGGCAAGTTGATTTTCTTTTTCGTACTCCAAACCTAAATTAAAATTGGCCATTAGGTCATAAGGATTTTGTACAAATTCTACTAACCTATCTTTTAATGACTTATTCATTTAAACTTTTTTTAAAACCCCAAATTCTTTTTTCTTACAAAACTTAAATCATAAGTTGTATATGATTGATATAAACTTTCATTTTGAAAAGGAGTTTTTGTAGGTAAATATCCCCTCCATAATTCCCCCCATTTTTTGTCCATATATTCAACTGAATTCAAATAAGAACAGTTGTGTAGTTTATCTTTAAGAGACTCATCAGATCTCCATGTTTGAGACCCAGATTGCTCGTAAGATGAAAATCCATGCTTGTAGTTAATCCCTAAAGTTGCGCATGGAATATTTAGATTTATCAATCTCATTATGTAGTCAAAATCTTCAGTGTATGCGGGATATAAATTTTCATCAAATAACCCACACATTTCCACTACCCAATCTTTTATCAAAAATAAATCCCATTTTCCAAACCCATCCTCATTAGATTCTGCATGAATCACACCAAAATTTTCTTTTGATTTTTCATACATATTCTCTAATAACCCTTTGGAAAATTCTACATCGTGGTTTACTATTAACCAGGATCCTGACATCATAGTAGACTTTATTATTAAGTTCCATGCGCCTGAGCAACCTATATTACCTGGCATATGGCAAACTTTTATTTCGTTGATAAAGTCGTTTTTAATTAATGTTATATTATTTAACTCTTCATCTATTTGACCCCTCCCATTATTATTTATTATAATAAACTTATCTACCGGGTAGTCAATTGATTTTATTAACCTATACACCCAATAAGGAGTGTTTACAACAGCAGTTCCTATTATAGGAATCATATGCTATTTCTTTTTAATACTGTTAGGCCATTGTTATTTGTATAGTGTTTATAGAATGACCATTCTTTATTCTCTATAGTAAATTCTATTATCCCAGGCAATATACCCAAAGGGTTATCTATAACATCTGTAAGTATATCTTCTTTACTTCCGCTATATCTTTCCCCAATAACTCCATAAGTATGTGTATCGTGGAATACTAAATACTTACTAACTTTATTATGATGTCTTTCTAATTCTTTTTTAATTTGTGGATAACAGTGCCAAGTATCTATAAAAAGCATATCTGTCTCCTCTATATCTACCTCTGTAGAGTCCCCCTTTATATACTGCACGTCCTTTCCGTTTGACTTTGCTATTACAAATAAAGGTGATACTGACTTATCTATATATAGATCGTAAGATCTTAAAGATACGCCAGAATGAAGAAATGCAGTTGTGCTTTTACCATCCCTAACACCCATCTCAGTTACATGCCCGCACTCTTTTGCTAAATTGTAAAGAGTGGGTAAATGCTCATTTATATCTGAACTAGTATCACAAAGTTTTTTGTACTCTTCTGAAAATAACTCTTTACTTTTTGGTAGCAAGTAATTCTCAACACTACTTAAAGAAAATAACTCATGTGGTAAATTACTTATGTCGTATTTCTCTAAAATAAAATTTTTATCTCCACTTGGTGGTATCTCTCCTTCCTCTGGGGTCTTTAAAAGAACATCAAAAGAATTTGAATATTTGGACTTCTCTAAAAAAGAGAGAGTGTCATCAAAATGTGTGAATGACGCAGCTTTTATTCTTCTTTTATTATAATCCCCCATCCATGAAAAATGCCACCCTAAGTCTAAACAAATATTACCGTTATGGTAATAATTAGTTAAAACAAATGGATGATTTATGTTTGATCGTATTTGAGTTGGGGTAGCCGCCTCTAATTGAGATCTTGTACACATAAATAAACTATCCCACCATTTAGGTTCTTTAGTCTCTTTACTTACAACTCTTAAATCAGCCCGTCCTTCTAAATGAACAAGCGGAAATTTTATAATAAATTCAGGATACTTTTTTACTTCTTCTGCGTAAAAAGAAATTATATCTGGTTTTATTATCTCATCGGAATCGCTAACTATAAAAACATCATCGTAAGAAAAAGATTTTAAAATACCAACTATGGCATCTTTTTGCATCCTCTCCCTAGTTCTAGCCATTACTGACTTATTGTTAGTATAGTTCCCTTCGTATGAATTAAGACTATCAATATCTTGTATATCTAAATCTTTATCATCGGGTATATCTAATTCAATAACAATAATTTTTTCATCCGGCAGGTATAGTTCTTTTATCCTGTCTCTAAGTTTTCTTTTTATAGGTAAGCCACTTTGAGTCTTATTAGATTCAGTGATTATAAAGTAATCAACGTGGTTTTTTAACATATTTATCCTTAACTCTAATAACTCTTTCCCAGTTTCATCAAAGTAAGGAAAACAATCAATTATTTTGTAGTTTCTTCTATTCCCCATTCTTGTAGATTATTTAATAAACCATCTACAAAATCATTATTAGTTTTTAGTAAAAATGCTGAATTATCCTGAAAACCAAATGTTATGTAGACTTCTCCTTTTTTTATCCCTAATTTTTCGTTGTCGTTATCAATTAATGATAACCCTGTTGCAAATTCTATATGTCCTGTCATAAAGTTGAAATAATCACTACATTTTTCAACTTCAAAATCTTTATTTAAGTATAGAAATCTATGATAGTAAAAAGCGTCTTTATTTCCTAACTCACTTTTAAAAAGCGAAACTTCATGGGATACTGTTAAATACCCTTGACCCCATTTTACTATATTAGACCCTCCTCTTAAATCTCTCTGAAAATTATATTTTTTATCAGAAAGAAATACTTGGTCGCATTTGAAAAAACCGTTTTCCATTTTAGTAGACAAATCTACTTTAACTATTTCTATTGGATTAGACCATTTTAAAAAATGGAACGGCTTATCATTTAAAGGCACCCAATTTTTCTCACAATAAGAATCTCCGCTATTTGGAGTATCTAACCTATATCTTTCAACCTCTTTATAATGGTCTACGTCTTTTATAACTTTTGACATTTCCATTCTTCCCTGCCCATTTGTTGTTGTGTCTCGCCTAACTCCGCACATCCAAATATCATCATTCCAAACAACAACCCTAGCATCTTCTAATCCAACAAATTCCCATAAAGGTTTTACATCTAACAAAGATGTGTCTACTTTAGACACAGATATTTCTTCTTTATTTATTTCCCCGAAGTAATTTACTGTAGTTAATGTTTGATCGTTTTCTGGGTGTAAATAAGACAATGGACCCCATCTACTTTGAAAGTTCTGCTTGTTTTCACTGTGGTAAAGTGAATACTGCACATGCCTTATATTTAAGTAAAAATTATCCTTATGTAAGAAAATAGACGGGTTTAATAATCCTGTTTTATACTGAGAATTAACTAGCAAAGGAGTTATGTCTCCGCCCTTTTCTAAAGCTATTTTTGTTAAATTGTTTATCATTTATTTATAAATATGAAATACAATTTATAAACAAATTTAAAAGAAAAAGGTTCAAAAAAACATCATAATTTTTTGTTATTATTATAATGTTTTTGCGTATGTAAACAAATCGTCTAGTTGTCTTTGTGTTAGCCCAAGTTGTTCCGCAAATGAATTAACTACTGGGTGTGTTCTTGCTACAAAAGCGCCATCTCTCCACTCTATTTCAGTTATCTTTCTTTGATATTCATCAGTTATTTGCTGAATCATATTTTCTATTTGCGTACTTTCTATATTAAGTTGGGCAAATAAAGCAAGATTAAGTTGTCTTTTTGAAATTTCTAACGGTATTGCCGCTATTCTCTCTTCTTCTAACTCCTCTGGAGTTTTTACTATTGTTTGATAAGATTGTGTTATATAAGTGCTAAATTCCTCCCAAGTAATAACTAACTTTTCATTAGTTGGAATTTCTGGAATATTTGTATTTTGTACGACTTCTTTATACCCGCCTTCAATTGCGTATTGAGACGCATCTCCTAATATCCAATTTGGCTGAACAAAATATTCTAAATTATTATTTACTATCTTAGCGTAATTCATATTTAACTTGTTTGTTCTTCAATTGCTATACATCTAAATTGAGTAGTTGAAGAGCTTATTGTTTTGGATGCCCATGTTGCTCCAAAATCTTTAGAATAAAAAAATCTTCCATTTGTAACAGTAGATACAACTACCATATATCTCCCAGAAGACGATACGTTTACTGATAACCCATACACGTTTTCTGACATTGTTCTTTTAGTCCAATTAGCTCCTGAGTTATTACTAACATAAACATCAGCATTTAGACCCCCAACAATTAAATGTTTTCCATCTTTAGAGCATTTAATAAATTGAGCATGATTACTAGTTATTGCAGAATCAACAACAACTGAAGTCCAACTTGAACCATTATTATCAGAATAATAAACTAATTTATTTGCTACGTTTGCGTACCGGGCCGCCCAAATTCTACTACCATCTCCAGTCATACAACATCCATACCATCCAGTTGCTGGCATAGTTACAGTAGATAAAGTACTCATACTATTCGTAGATATACTTCCTTGAGCGTATGCCGTACTTGTAGGAGACATAAATACTTTTGACCCATCTGAAGAACAGCAAACACTACCACATACATTATTAGCAGATTTTGTGCTCCAAGTACCCCCTTGATTATATGTATAATACATAGTAGCCGGGGCGGATGAATTAGCAAATATAATAAACTGACCGTCATCTGATATTGCGGAACCCACACAAAATCCGACAGATGTTGGGTGAGATGTAAATGTAGAACCCCCATTTGTTGAATAATAACCAAGTCTTACACTAGACGCAGAGTTCATAGTAACTGCTACTACATTAGGGTTATTTCTAGCTATTACAGAAGTTAAAGGGGTACCTGACGCAAGAGGTAATGCAGTCCCATTACTATCTAAGCTGCCTGATAAATTTATATTAATTCTAGGTATAAAAGTAGTTGTAGATATTGCAACTACTCTTACACTTTTATTTATTGGAAAAAATAATTTTTCAGAAAAATAAGGCATAATTATACATTTTTAACCGCAGTGCCATATATTTCCCAAGTAGGAGTTCCGCTTACTTGGACATATTCATAAACTATAGTCCAAGTCTCATTTGTACTTATTGAAGGAGTTTGCCCCCTCCAAACAATTCCTCCTGGTTGGGTTAATGTGGGAACACTTGCACCTGTCTTAAATATAAAAATATATTCATTTACATATCCAGTTGACTGAGTTGCTAATCCTATTGTAAACGAGTTAGCATTTGTTAACTGGGTTCTCATGTATGTCTCATTAGATCTAGCTAATGTTAAGGTGGTTCCATTTGTTGGGGCATCTACTAAAGATGCGGTATATTCACCGCCACCTCCCCCAGAAGAACCTTGAATGCCTTGAATTCCTTGTAAACTTTGTATACCTTGAATACCTTGTATTCCTGTTGTACCTTGTGGACCTTCATTGGCTAAATGTACAACTTCTATATAAGCATTATCCCAGCTACCGTCTGCTCCTGTACTCGATCTGCCTTGTAGGGTTATATAATCATTAGCAGCTAAACTAATTATATATTGACCTGAAACTTCATTCAGAGCAGTAGTGGAAGTATGTGAGTATCTTATAGAATCAGTTACAGCCGTGCCATTTTTTGCTAGCCTAGCATATAAATAAACATTATCTGTAGCCTTACTCCATCTTAAAGTATACTGAACTAAAAAGTTACCAGTTATATTAGCTGTGAATCTGGCATTATTTGTTATAAATCCTGTTGGATCATGTGAGACTCTCCCTCCAGATACAATAGAATCTGTATTAAAAGCTATATCTGTGTAATCTCCGCCTAAAGCTTGAGATGTATTATGTGAAGAAGAAACTAATGAAAGGTCTTTTATTGTTCCTTGACAACATGGGCCCTGTATTCCTTGCGTACCGTTGCCTCCTTGAAGCCCTTGTATACCTTGCGGACCAATTGGTCCCTGTATTCCTTGAATACCCTGAGAGCCATTTGATCCCTGTAATCCTTGTGATCCATTTGATCCTTGAGTGCCTTGAGGGCCTTGTAATCCTGTTAATCCAAAAATACCTTGAGTTCCTTGTGGCCCCTGTAATCCAGTTGTTCCTTGAGCTCCATCTGTACCTTGTAAACCTCTTTGACCAACTCCACCTTGTAAACCCTGCGTACCTTGAGATCCAGTACTACCTTGTAAACCTTGGGCCCCAGTAAAACCTTGAGCACCTTGAGTACCTTGTGAGCCAGTAGGTCCAGTATTACCAGTTGTTCCTTGGTTGCCTTGAATTCCTTGCAACCCTTGAACTCCTATTGATCCCTGTAACCCTTGCAATCCTTGGAGACCTGTAAAGCCTTGAAGACCTTGCAATCCGTTTAGACCCTGTATTCCTTGCAACCCTTGAGCCCCTATTGACCCCTGAATTCCTTGAATTCCCTGTAAACCATTATTTCCTTGTACTCCTTGTACTCCTTGTAATCCTTGTAATCCTTGCAGACCTTGAATACCATTACTTCCTTGAATCCCTTGTATTCCCTGCCTTCCTTGTATACCCTGTATACCCTGCGGACCTTCATTACCTATTACTCCAAAAGCTCCTTGAATACCCTGTATACCCTGTATGCCTAAATCACCTTGTATCCCTTGGATGCCTTGTGAACTTGCGGAACCAGCTAAACCTTGAAACCCAAGCAAGCCTTGAGTTCCTTGAATGCCTTGAGCTCCATTAAATCCTTGTAGACCTTGGACTCCTTGAAAACCATTTAAACCTTGTAATCCCTGGGTACCTTGATTACCTATAAATCCTTGTAATCCTTGTAATCCTACACTACCTTGTAAACCTTGAGTACCTTGTGAACCTTGAGTACCTTGTGAACCTTGAGACCCTTGTAAACCAGTTAATCCAGTAGTACCGATAGTTCCTTGAAATCCCTGAGTACCTTGATTACCTATAAATCCTTGTAAACCCTGAGTTCCATTAGAACCTTGTAATCCGGTACTTCCTTGAATACCTTGAGTTCCAGTAAAGCCTTGAGTTCCATTAGAACCCTGCAATCCTGTGTTTCCTTGAATACCTTGAATACCCTGTATTCCTTGAGTTCCATTAGAACCCTGCAAACCAGTTGTACCCTGTCTACCTTGTAACCCTTGTAAACCTTGAGTACCTGTTGCTCCTTGCAAACCAGTTGTACCCTGTCTACCTTGTAACCCTTGTAAACCTTGTAAACCTTGAGTACCTGTTGCTCCTTGCAAACCAGTTGTACCCTGTCTACCTTGTAACCCTTGTAAACCTTGTAAACCTTGAGTACCTGTTGCTCCTTGGCTTCCAGTAATCCCTTGTAATCCTATATTTCCTTGTAAACCTTGAATACCTTGAATACCTTGAATACCTTGAGTTCCATTAGAACCTTGTAATCCAGTAGAGCCCTGAGATCCTGCGCTACCTTGAGTTCCATTAGAACCTTGTAATCCTGTTGCGCCTTGAGATCCAGTTAATCCTTGTAAACCTTGAACTCCTTGAATTCCTGTAAAACCTTGAATACCAAAAAAACCTTGAATTCCCTGTCCAATTAATCCCTGTAACCCTTGGATCCCTTGTATGCCTAAATCACCTTGTATCCCTTGGATGCCTTGTGAACTTGCGGAACCAGCTAAACCTTGAAACCCAAGCAAGCCTTGAGTGCCTTGAGTACCATTATCTCCTTGAACTCCCTGAATCCCTTGAGACCCATTAGTACCTTGATTTCCAAAAATACCTTGAGTGCCTTGAATTCCTATTGAACCTTGAGAGCCCTGAATTCCCTGCACACCTTGAGTACCTTCATTTCCTTGGATTCCTTGAGTCCCTTGGAAACCTTGAGTTCCTATAGACCCTTGTAATCCTACTGAACCTTGGTTGCCTTGTAAACCTTGTACTCCTTGTAATCCATTAGAACCCTGTAATCCTTGGCTTCCGTTTGCGCCTTGGGATCCTTGTAACCCACTATTTCCAGAAGCCCCTTGTGTTCCTTGCACACCTTGGTTTCCTTGAATTCCTTGGGAACCTCTTAAACCTTGTGCCCCTTGAACACCTTGCAAACCCTGTATTCCAATATTTCCTTGGGATCCTTGTATACCTTGTATACCCCTTAGACCTTGTGTTCCAATAGCTCCTTGTGTCCCCTGGATTCCTTGAATACCCTGGATACCTTGGGCTCCGCTTCCTCCGCTTCCCCCACTACCACCGTTAGCTATAAAACTACCTACAGTCATTTAGTTTGTTATAATTTATTTAATGTAGATTCTGTTTCTAGTAATTCAGTATCTATTTTTACAACTAATTCTAAATCTCCAGTATTTATTGCATCCATTTTCATGTTATGTAATGTTTGCAATTTATTTTGAAGTATTTGTTTTATTTGATCTACGTTCATATTATATATAATTTTAATAGTATATTAATGTTCTCCACATTTCCGCCCCAGAGTGCCTCATTATATATAAGTATTTTAAACCATCACTTGTTTTTATAATTTCCATCCTATTGCTTAGGATAGTTGTACTCATACCATACGGTATGGTCGCAAAAGGTACTATTTCATTTTTTACTATATTATAATAGTAAACTTGATTTGTATTATTTGCTAAAAAATAGATTCTATCTTCATCATAGGCATACATTGTGCCTGTTGTTAATAAAGAACCGTGGCCTAAAATAAATTTACCGTAATCCCATTTATTAGTATTTATATTATAAATATCTAATGTATGAGACCCGCTACCTCTTGTAGCATATAAGTATTTACCTTTATCTGCTGACCCATTAAAATTCCATTCTAAGCCAATACCAGTTCCAACAACAGGTCTCCCTATAATTGTATACGTTGAGTTCAAAGTAGGAGAAACACTAGTTGCCCATGTTAATTGAGTTGCAGTATTTGTTGTTATAGTATGCTCATATCCAGCAGCATCTCCAGATGTTATTAAAACTCTTTTTCCAGCCCATTGATTTACTTTCCATTTTTTTGTAGGATCTGTTAAGCTAGTAGTAGATCCAGATATTACATGTCCCGTAGAATCAAATATTTTATACCTAGTATTAGTATCTGGGGTTAAACCTATATTTGGAACTACAGACTGCAAAGGAGTAGTGCTCGTTGATCCATTTGTTGTTGTAGTTAACCCTGTAGAACCATTTGCAGTCCAAGTAATACCATCCGATGAATAAGCGGTTGTATTTGTACCTTGACCACCAGCTACCCAATATGTTCCATTCCAACTAATTGTATTACCTGAAGTTGAAAATATAGTGGTACCGAGACCTGTCCAAGTTGCGCCATTATCATTAGAATATGCAATAGTATTAGTTCCGGAACCTACGGCAACTGCTCTAGTTCCATTCCATGCTACTGCATTACCTTGTGTCGTAAATATTGTAGATCCAAGACCTGTCCAAGTAGTGCCATTTGTAGAAGTAGCTATTGAATTTGTACCATTACCTACTGCTATCCATTGAGTCCCTGCCCAACAAATCCCTCTACCTGCTGTAGAAAATGTTGCTGTACCCAAACCAGTAAACGCAAATGTCCCAGTATCATTAGCCCAAGCAATACTATTAGTACCTTGTCCTACTGCTACCCATATAGATCCGTTCCATGCTATGGCGTTACCTTGTGTTGTAAATACTGTAGCTCCAAGTCCTGTAATAGCAGCAACAGCTGTATTATCATATCCCCAAGCAATAGTATTTGTCCCAGATCCTACTGTTACAAATCTAACTCCATTAAAAGCTAAACCTAAGCCAGATGTTGAATGTATAGTAGCGCCTAAAGCATTCCAGTTAATACCATCATTTGACCAAGCTATTGTATTTGTTCCTGCACCTACCGCAACAAATCTAGTTCCAGTCCAAACTATACCATTGCCTTGAGTAGAAAATATGCTAGTTCCAAGTCCTATATATGTACCTACTCCATTAAAATCATTATAAGCAATTGCGTTTGTACCAGATCCTACAATAACATTCCTGCCAAAACTTAAAACTGTTTTTGTATTATTTGTTATAATGTTTTCTACGGATAATCCGTTAGAATCAGTTAATAATATTTTATTATTTATGTACGCGCCTGGTACCCAATTGTTTGACGAATTAGTTATAGATGATATATTCGCAGAAGTAGGATATCCAAAAGATATTTGATTATCTGGAGGATATTGTTTATCATCACCAAAAGCATCAAGATCTTGTATAAAATATCTAGAGTTGCCATTTACTGGAGAGGTTCCAGATATAAAAGAAATTGTTGTTTCTGAATTTCCTAAAATTCTTCTCCATGTCGTTATTCCTGTTAAAGTAGATGCTTGAAAACCTAAAAGTTTTCCAGCATGCTCATTTGGAATCCAATTTTTATCAGCATCTACTAATAAAGTAGCTGCTTGTAAATATTTTGCTATAGCATTAGCTGTTGCAGTTATAGCAACTTCTATTATATTTAAACTTTGAATACCAAGTATTGTATATGAAGTATTCCACGCTGTTTCGGTAGCCCCTGCAAAAGTAAAAGTCTCACTAACCTTAAAATCATGAAATATAGGGGTGGTTATAACTCCAATTGTACCTACGCTTGTAATTTCTATAGTACACCCAGTTCCTGTTCCACCAGTAGTTGCTTTGCCAGTTCCAGTAGTATATCCAGAACCACATGTATACAAAGACACAGAAAGAACTTGTCCAGTAGATGAAATATTTTCTACTATAACTCTGCCTAATGTACCTCCAGTTGAAATAGTTAATAAGTCTCCTATAGTATAACCACTTCCTGCTACTGTAGGAGTTGCATTTACTCCAGTTATACCATTTGTTACTCTATTGGCTGAACTAGCTGCATGATTTTGCCATTTATCATTCTTTATCAATGCGAAGTTTTTTGGAACTCCGTAATCGCTCATATTTCCAGTAGTCCACAAAGATTGTTCCGGATGTTGTTTTAATAACTGAGCTCTGGCGTTACCAGAAAAATAAATAGCATCTTCAGAAGTTATTATATATTGGCTAGTTATATCTGGATTTATATCCCATCTTTTTTGTATCGAAAATTTATCCGAAGTATTATTTACTATTCTTCTTTCTTGCCCGGCTCCTGGCCCAGAAACTATTTTAATAGCATAATTAATCCAAGCCCCTTTAGTTAATGTTAATGTATTATCAGTTAAAGAATAATTTGTAACAGAAGTTGGGGTCCCAGATAAAAGAGTTCCAGATATTTCTGTAGTTGGAAGTATAGCTAAATCAGTACTAAATACACTACCTCCTTGCACAATACCGGAAGGAAGCATTTTTTGTACCCATCTATCACTAAGTATATCATAGTAATACATCATTGTATTAGAAAACATCCATATACCATCTGACATAATCATAAACTTAGATGAATCATCTGGAGTGGTAGCCCATGCAGAATCTAAATTTACAGTTTGAGATACTATAAAAAAATCAGCCTGATTTGGAACAGTAGCAGTTAATGTGCCATATGGAGACCCTGATTGAAGAGGGGCCATTGAAAAATTTCTGCCTTCGTAATTTGAATCATTTACTGCAACTGAATTGGTATCATTATACAATATTTCCCTATACTGTGATAAACCAGTATTAAAAACAACCCTTACTGAATACCCTTCCCATTCATTAAATTTCCATTTTTTTAAGTTATCTCCAATAGCACTTTGAGTTGCAGTAGTCGCTACTCCAAAATCATGTACAACTTCTGCATTTGTGGAAACTATTGTCCTTTCTTGCCCGGCTCCTGTCCCAGAAATAATCCTTATTTTATACCCATCTAAATTAACACCAGTTGATGATATCTGAAGTGTAGAAGATGTAGCACTTAAAACATTACCTCTATATCCTTTATTTTTTACATATTTTAAAGACATAGCTACAGATGGAGTAGGCCCCACACTTAAAACAGACCATGCATCTCCTATTGTATCGTATTTATACAATTGTGTCGATGAAAGATAATATAAGTATCTATTTGAACCATCTCTAGATGTTGTTAATGCAGATACACTAGTTGTACTAATTGGCGCAAATCTGCACCATTCCCATACTGGTAAATCAACTTGTTGTTTTAAATTATTTGTAAGTGGCATACACCATTATTTTTTTAAAATGATAATTTACTTCTAATCCCGTTTGCGTAAGTATTTCTAGCTATATTTAAGTATTGTTCAATCCCCATACCAGAAACTAAAGCAATATTTGACACAGTCGCTACTGTTGTCACAGTCGATACTGTTGATAACGTTCCCGCATCAATCGCAATTTTTTGTCTTTGAGCAGAATCAACTACAGCTAATGAATCTAATTGTTTTACCATTCTACTCATTAACTTAACTAAATCAGCTAAATTAGAATCAGTAACAGGTAAATCCTCTTTTGAATTATATACAATTTGTAAATTGTCTGCTGAATTTTGCCCAGACGTATCCGCAAATAAAGTTACTTGTGTTCCAGTTACATTTGTATATTTTGCGGACGGGGTTGCAGTAGCGTAAATAATAGAACCATTTGTTTGGTTTATAATAGCTACTAATCTTTTTATATCAAAATCCGCTATGCCGTTTAAATCAACATAACCAACTCCAGAAAGACCTGGCGAAAAAGTATATAATGGAGTTATAAAATCTTTCATTACCCAAATATTAATGCATTAACTATTGAATTATTATCGGCCCCTTGCAATCCTTGAAGCCCTTGTATTCCTTGGGCACCAGTTATACCTTGTAACCCTTGTAGACCTTGTATTCCTGACCCCCCTTGTGTACCAATAATTCCTTGCATCCCTTGTACACCCTGTATATTACTAGAAATTGTACTAACTAAGTATGATATAGTACCATCTCTTAAATACGAAGTAAAGGTTGGACCTCCTGATTCAGATTGAGCATAAATATCAATCAATATTCGGCTACTAGAATTAGCTAATGAAGTTAATGGGACGTACACTGAAAAATCATACACAGTAGCAATTGTCGCAGTAACTACAGTACCTTGTGCGTATGCTCCAGAAGCTAAAGTTTGTAAAACCGTAACGCCATCTGATGCTACTTCTTTAACATCAATCCAAAATCTTACATTCTGAGTAGTGCGGCTAGCATAAAGAAATAAATTCCAAAACCCCCCAGCTACTGTTGTAGAATTTGGAACACCTGTATCTGTAACAAAAGTTCCAACTAATGTGGGTGTTGAGTTATTAACCGAAGTAGTTATAGAGGTTTGTGTACCTGTATTTGGATTTGTTAATAAGTTATGGCTGACAGGTGCTGATCCTCCAACTCCATCTAAATATAATACTAATCCAGAACTTATACCTTTTTCTCCGGTTACCCCCTGGATTCCTTGTGTGCCCTGGATGCCTTGTACACCCTGTATTCCTTGGGGGCCTATTAAACCATCGTTACCCTGTACTCCTAAAAGACCTTGGGTACCTTGGCCTCCCTGGATGCCTTGTACACCCTGTGCTCCGTCAAAACCCTGTATTCCAAAATTTCCCTGAACTCCTTGTACCCCTTGAATTCCCTGAAGCCCTTGAAGCCCTTGTATTCCTTGGACACCTATCAAACCTTGTAAGCCTTGTAGACCTTGAATTCCCTGAATCCCTTGAAGCCCTTGTAAGCCTTGTACCCCTTGCAATCCTATAGTCCCTTGTATACCTTGAGCACCCCTGCTTCCTTGAAGCCCCTGCAAGCCTTGAATCCCTTGAATCCCACTTGTTCCCTGGAGTCCTTGTAACCCAACGAAACCCTGCACTCCTTGTGCTCCTTGTAATCCTTGTGCTCCTTGTAAGCCTTGAATACCTTGGGCCCCTTGAATACCAAAAAAACCTTGTATTCCTTGTTCTCCTTGAACCCCTTGTAATCCTTGAAGTCCCTGCAAGCCCTGAATACCTTGGATTCCTTGTACTCCTTGTAAACCTTGTAAACCTTGCAATCCTTGAAGTCCTTGGGTACCTTGTATACCTTGTGTGCCTTGCGCTCCAGCTATACCCACTTCTACTATTGATAAATAAACATCAAAATCAGCAGTAGGTAAATTAACAGAATACATCCTTATAGATGTAGGAAATACTGTTATTTCCGGCATTATTTGTGCAGCATCTACAATAGGATCATCCTGTCTTACTGGAGTTACTGTTATATATCTTCCTTGGTTTATATACGAATCAAATAAATCGTATTGATATAAACCAGCTACTAAATTCCAATTACTTTGTGATAGTGTATAAAGTTGTTGGTATAATATACCCTGAGCACCATTAGCGCCTTGTATTCCTTGGAGTCCGTTGTTTCCTTTTAATCCTTGAATTCCTTGCGTACCTTGTCTTCCTTGAATGCCAACTGTTCCTTGTGACCCTTTTGCACCTTGGATACCCTGAGAGCCAGAAGAACCTATAATACCTTGGGCCCCTTGTATTCCCTGCGTTCCTTGTGCCCCTTCGCACCCACTTGTACCTTGTATGCCTTGTAAGCCATAAAAACCTTGTACACCATTCTTACCTTGTATTCCAGATTGACCTTGGGCTCCATCGTAACCTTGTATACCTTGTACGCCAATTCCAATTAGTCCTTGGTGTCCAGATATGCCTTGTACTCCTTGGCTTCCTTTAGATCCTGAAATACCTTGAGTTCCTTGAAAGCCGTGAAATCCTTGTACTCCATCTTCTCCTTGAATACCTGTAGTACCTTGTATACCTTGGGCTCCTTTTGCCCCTTGTATGCCATATCCTGTGGCACCTTGTGTACCAGTTATGCCTTGGACTCCTTGCAATCCTTTAGATCCGGATATACCTTGTGTCCCCTGTAATCCATAAAATCCCTGGATACCGTCTTTACCTTGGACTCCTATAGTCCCTTGCGAACCTTTTGATCCTTGAGTACCTTGTACTCCATATCCAGTTAAACCTTGCTGCCCAGAAGTACCTTGTATTCCTTGTAGCCCTTTAGAACCAATAATACCTTGATACCCTAATAAGCCTTGTGTACCTTGAATTCCATTTTTACCTTGTATACCTATGGCACCTTGAGACCCCTTTAATCCTTGAGCTCCTTGTATTCCTGTAATACCCTGAATACCATTTGAGCCTTGTAATCCTGTTAATCCTTGTATTCCTTGTATTCCTTGCGCCCCAGTTCCAGTATACCCGCCTAAATATTGTGTACCATTCCAAACATAAACATTACCTGTGCTTTGGTCTACATACAAAACATTTAACTCTCCTTCTAAAGGAATAGACTCAGTGCTTGGATAGTATTGGATTCTATCGCAGCACTCTTGGTCAACTAAAATTGTTTTGCAATTAGATGGAATTTCCGCCACTATTATGAAGGTTTAGGTTTTATATAAGAGGTAATTAATCCTCTTTTAATATAAGGGTATCTTTGACAATTAAAGTGTCTAAAGAAATTGAGTCTTGGTATATTTTTATTTCCGCCGGTTTTACATTAGAAAAATCAGCAGCTTTGTATAGGACCGATACTAAAAAGAATAAGCTGCCTATGAAAATAGCCAGCTTTATGGTTAAATCTTTGTCCATTTTATTTTATATTATCAGGCAGACCTAGCCTTTCTTTCTCATTACTAGTCGCAGTTAATTGTGCAATAAATGCTGCGACCAGTGAAGAAATAGCAACTACCTTGTTAGAAAATACGAAAACTGCTTGGGGTAATTCAATACCCGCAATAGTTAAAAATGATAACAAGTTAGGAAGACCTGCTACAATAGCAAGGGCAATAGATAAATTCCTAATTACTTTAAAGAACCAAGGAGTTTCTGCTGAAAATCTTTTTACCAATTCTATTAAAAATTTACTAATAGGATCCATGTTTTATATTTTAAACTGTTATTACTTCTTCTTAGTTTTTGGCTTAGGCTTTGAATGGGTAAGATACTCACTCTTACTTGTATGCGTTTTGCCAGTCATAAGTTTGCCGCTAGCATCTTTGTGCATTGGGCCCTTATATTCCTTTCCGTCCTTTGTGTAATGTTTAACTCCTAAAGCCATATTATTTTTTCTTTTATATTATGGATATACTCTTACTTCTATAAATAGAGGTGCGTTAGGGGTACCCCAATATGCAATAGGATCACCTACATAATTAACAGGAAAAAACCAAAGTTTAAAACCACTTCCGTCATCATAAATTTCAGCACCTACATATGGAACATTCCCAGCACCTTCTCCTGAATAATTTCCTGTCATAAGTATGAAAACTTTAGACGGGTCTGCGAAGTTTATATTCCCCCCACTATAAGCACCTGATGGTGCTTGTGGAAACCATATAATATTGCTACCAAGAGTATTTTCTAATACAGTGGCGACAGGTGCGTCAGTAAGTGGATTTTCTCCAGGGTTTAATAAAGCTACATATTTTTTATAGCCAACGCTAGATCCACCTCCGCCACCGCATGAATCATCTGGGCATTGCTCGGCTTCTTTAGTAGCCAAAGAAAATTCTTTAGGATTAATACCGCTAGTTGTTTTCTTTAATATATTGGACTTGCCTGTTAATTTTAACTTTGTCATTTCTTTTTAGCTTTACCCCCGTTTTTCATATAGCCCATTTTATTTCTTACTTCAGTTGGTAGTTTTGATAAACCTGGGTTTTTATAAGAATCAACTGCTTTTAAAGAGCCGCCTGATTGCATCTTCTTTACTTTAGTATTTTTAACTTTCATTGTTACTTCTTTTTTGACTTGCTTTTATCTTTATAAGAATGCGGGTTTTCTTTGTGCCATTCTTTTGTAGATTTTATTCCCTGCTTTACGGTTTTGACTTTACCTTTTGTCTGTTTACTTAGATTAAGTTTATCGTATTTACCGTTATTAATGGTTGGATGCTCTACAACAATGTCTTTTCCTTTTTTCTTTACGACATGAGGCACACCGCCTACTTTTACTTTTTTCATTTGTTTCTAACTTGTGCCGCCTTTTTTGCTATCTTCTGTGGCTGTTTTACAAATTGTTTTCCTGCTTTATTGCCCTTTGATTTGGCTGCATTTGTTGCTTTCTTTTCGGATGCGGATAATTTTGACCAAGCTTCTTTAGGTAAGTACCTTTTATTACCGCTTGATTTTACTTCTTTGCCTGATCCTTTATTTTTATTAGCGTATGTCCCAGAAGTCATCCACTCTTCTTTAGTCCACTTTTTTAAACTTTGCTGCGATTTTTTTAATTGGGTCACTTATTGTAAGTTTTAATATAATGTGTAATAAACTAAATGGCGAGACTATAGTAATTAATATTAATATAGAAAGTAGAATGCTATTTATATCCACCTCCTTTTTTCTTGTACTCTTTAGCGAGCAACTGCGCCTTTCTAGCACTCCATTCCCCTGGGTCTCCACCTTTTGATCCTGATTTTATTTTATTAAATAAGGTTTTTCTCATTCCTGGTTTAGTGTAATTACCAGCTTCATTTACTTTACTTTTAGTAACTTTTTTCATAAATTATTTTATGCCTAATATTACAGACCAAAGAGTATTAACTCTCTTTTGTATATTGTCTTTGATTCCAAAGGTAACTCCTAAAGTAGAAGATAAATTCTGCAATTGGGATGAGTTTAATTTTAATAAATCATTTTTTGATTTATACATGGCTTTTATAAATTGGCCAACTTCTTTATCAATTCCTTCAGATGGGATTGGAGTTGGGCTTTTAACGCCATATTGTTTATACAAATCATATATCCCTTGCTTTGTGTCTTTATTTACAACTACTTCACCAAAAGGTTGGTAAATAGGATACATAATATCATTTATATCTTTTGTTTGGTGCCCAATATTCAAGCAATGGCCTAATTCATGAACAACAACTTTAAAAAGATAAATGCTACCAGCTTTATGTATTTCATCCCACTTGTAAGCATCATTAAAATACATGTCCGCATAGATACCTAAACTTGTATCTTGCGGAGCAAAAGCATAAGCTAATGTTGTTTCATCAAATTCATAAGGCAGACCTTCGTCACCATTACTCTTAAACTTGATAACAATTTGTGCATCATTAATCGCAGCAACTGGCTGAAAAGATATAGGGTTAATTATTTCACCCCACTTGTTAAACGCTTGCTCAAAAGCAAATAACACTTTGTATTTTTCCATATCGGTAGTTAAACTCTGCTCGTCGATATGCCACGTTATCTTGCCGTTGATAGGCTTTAAATGTTGATTTGGTGTAATAACTGAATAATTACTTTTCTCTGCGTGTGAGCATTTAAAACCTTCCATATTATATATTTACGTATTCTGTTCCCGGAATAAAATCCTTCTTTAAATACTTTTCTTTAAGTTTCTTTACAGATAAGCCAAATGATTTTTCAAAGTGTGGCATATCTTTAAACTTAACCCAGTCTCCGCCCCATTCCCAACCTTTCTTTTTAAACTCTGAAACAACTTCCATCCAATCGGATTGTTTATCTTTGTCCCAGTCTTTCTTGGTATCCCATGACGCATCTTTTCCATCTATGATAAGAACAATATCAACAGCTAAAGCGTAGTTATGCATAGAGTCTCCTCCTTTCGCATTTGTTACTTTTTTACCTGGTTTTGTTCTGCCTTGTGCGTAAAGTTCGTCTTGTTCGTCCCAAGTTCTAAGGGTATAAGCTAATCTTACTTTTGACTGGCCTGTAAGTATATTTGTGTTAATATTTTCAATTAAATCCTCTAACTCATTTCGTAATTTAGGGTGGGCTAGTTTTATTCTTTGTTTTGTTATATTGTCTGTCATCTTGGTGCTAATACTCCGTTTCTACAGTCTTCTAATTCTTTCTTTACTATTTTTAACATTTCTTTTACTTCATGCAGTTCTTCGTAAAGTTCTTGGTATTTTTTTAGGCTATCTGTTGTAAATTTATCATAAGCCTCTTGCATTGTTTTGAGTGCTTCTCCTTCTGAGCTTCTTAATTCTACTTCGGCTTTTTTCTTTCCTGATAAATAAGCTACAAGACCTGTAACTATTGCGACAACCGCTTCTCCTAAATATTCTTTAATAATTTCTAAAAGTGATTCCATTTTTTAGTTTTTCCTCTGGTTTATTAATGTCTTTATTTATGTGAATGCGGTATGATAAATTGTGTTGAGTTTTTATCAACCGGGTCTTTTACTTTTTGCGCCACAAACATTCCGTCTGCATAAATGTTCCAATTTTGCAAGTTTGTGTACGTAGTCCCTCTCCACTCGTTTATGCTTGCAGTTGTTTTATTAGCATACACCCATTCTAACTTTTTAGAAGGATGTAAGCTGTTAAGTAGATTTACACCTTTTGGATAAAATCTGAATCTATCTAACGTGTCTTTTGAGAATGCATTGATTGTAGATACTGTACTATCTTTGTACTTTACCTCTATATTATAATGCTTTGTAACCACACCGCCGATATTTGCTTTTCCTAGTGTGCCTGGGCGAAAAGATAAATAAGCTACTTTATCTTTATTGTACACTGTGTGTGTTCTGAATACTCTGTTTGTTGTAGATACTAACAAGTAGTTGTCTATAGATAATGTACCTCTGTATAATACTAAGTCTCCTTGTCCGTTTCTTGGTAGAACTTGTGATGTTGTATCTTTGATAGTCTCTACCTTTTCTTCTGTTTGTGGCACCGAAGATGAAGTAATCTCCTCATCCTTCAAACAACCTATAATTATAAAAATAATAAAAAATAAAGAAAGAAATGTTAAAGAAAACTTATTTGAATACATATTTTTACATTATTTGATTTACTGTTAAAATAACCGAAGGTGTTTCAGGAACTCCTGCTAAAATACTATCTTCTCCCAAATACACTAATTGTATATCTAAATCATCTACTGTCCACATTAACTGAAAATAGTCACCCGCTTGTGCTGTAACAAAAAAGTTCCAAGCCGCAACTAAATAAGTATTATTACTATTAAAATGTAAATATGTGCCCGTATAAGGTTCAGTAACTCCATTTCGTTTTAAAAAAATACCAATATGAGCATCAGATCCTCCAAATTCTCTAAGTAATTGTGCTGAAAATTGTATATTATATATACCCGGATTTGTAAGATAAAATGAATTTAAGTTAGGAGATGCTACATTATCTAAATAAACACCATTAGACTCTATTTCGCTATTAAAAGTCATAGGAACTACAGAGCCCAATGTTGAAATAGATTGTGATAGAGTACTAAAAAAAGCTCCGTTAGCTAACCCGTAAGAACCAGATAAACCTTGTAAACCTTGGAGTCCTCTTAAACCTTGTATACCTTGTATTCCCTGAGCTACTATAGTACTTCCTTCCCCACAACAAGTTACATAAGCCGTACCATTCCAAATAAAAAACGCGCCAGTGCTTTTATCTACATATACTGCGCATTCTTTACCTGTTGCAGGAAAGTCTTCAAATGTGTCAAAAAACTGCACTCCACAAGTTACCTTGTGCTTTAAGTTTTTTAACTGCTGTTCTATTCTTTGTGAATTTGATGGATACATTTATTTATATTAAACTGGTCCGAAAGATTCTAATATATTAGAGTATGTATCACAGCATCCAACCGATGACATTTTTGTTCTATACAATCCAGGGCCTTGTGCTCCTAATGCATTTGGATCATATATAGTAGGGTCCAAACCGAAGCCAGGATCTGATAAAAGTATTTCAGTCCAAGTCGAGCCTACTAATATTTCCCAAGTTAAATCGGCATCATCACAACCAGTTACATAGGCTTTCATAGCCCCAACTGAATATTCTTCTGAAGAATAATAATATATATTTGTCCAGCAACAACAAGTCGGACTTGCAGTTATAGTAATTCCTATTTTAGATTGTGTCTTATTCATTTTTTATTGGTATACTGTAACACGTAAATAAAATGCACCAAAATCATTTGTGGCGGCGAATGTAGAATCTAATAATTCAATCCTTATATCATCAGCTCCGCCACTAGATATGCTAGCGGATACGTGATAATCGCTAGATGCTCCTGCTATCCCCGTCGTTATAACTTTTGACACAAGAATTTCTACTGAGTTTTTGTTTGCGAAATTATAACCTAAACCGCTTGTCGTTTCTATAATACCTGTACCTGTCATACTCCAAGTAGGAGTAGAAGGAAAATTGTTGTAAACCTCCCCTTCAGCAAATCCTCCTATAGCGTCATACTGGAAATAAGCTGAATATATATAGTTTTCCTGCGGAGGAGTTTCTGGTATTGTTATTCCTATTTTAGACTGAGTCTTGTTCATAATTCTTTATTAGAGTATTACGCCTCCGCACTCCCTGTCTACATTAATATAATGTGTCCCAGATGGAGCTGTTGATTTTATATCATAAGTTAGGGTAGTTCCTACTAAAGTTACATTCTGAAAGACATCAGTAGAATATCCGTTTAATGTATAAATAACTGCACAGTCTTCTGGACAAGACACATCAAATAAAGTAGTCACATTTAGTGTATTTGCTGTAGAACCTACAACTCCAGAGTCATAAGCATATAGTGGACTTCCTTCATTATATTCTGCACTAATTACAAATGGATTAACTGAAGAACCTGTTCCAGAAATAGACATGTTTATAGAACAAGTATCAGATACCTCTACATAAGTGCTAGATGCTGCTGATAAATCCGCAAAATTTGCTGTTAATGTAGAACCATCATCGAATGTAAGAGTAAGTGTTTTTGTGCTTGTACCTGTAAAGGCTATACTTGTAACTACCTTATCTTGCAATTCAATAATTTCTGTCATTGAAGATAAATCAAAATAAGGAGCTCCATCTGAGCCTAAAGTTAAATCATTATCTTCGTCTTGAGATATTTTATAAATACATCCACAAGACCACTTATTCCACAATGTTCCATCATAAGTCCAAACAGACATTGCATTTGGATGGTATATAACTACTGTGTCTCCTTTTTCTGCTTCGTAACCGACAGGTAATTGAGATGGTATGTCTGCTGGTAATTCATCTGTAGGACACGGACAAGGTTGTTCTGGTGTATTGCAATCTATTTCTGAACAAATAAAAAATGTCCTAGTATCAATAGCTTCATCACAATCTACAGGTTCACCTGAAGTTGCGTCTCCTAATACATTTTTAAGAATTCTCCAACAATATTTACTTAAATCTAATGTTGGGTATTGTGCAGATAAAACAGAAATTTCTTGCGGGCATAATGCCGAATATGGTACAGTTGAGATTGTATGATCAAAAGAGGATACATCAGAAAATAATTTATCTATTGTAACTAATGCAGGTCCGCTTATTTCTACAGCTCCGGATCCATCATTACACCAAATACTGTATTCAAAAGTAATATCTACTTTTGGGTCTACAGGGATAAATTTACCCTGCCCTGTAGCATCATCCCACCAGTATTCTGTAGAGTTAGTAATGCTAGGCTCATTGAGAACATAAGTAGTTGTTCCTAAGTTACACGGAGTGTCGTTCTCCGCCACATTAACACAAGAGCAAGAATGCGGATCATCTATAGCTCCTGCTGTAGCAGAAGTAACAACAGATGTTACAGTCTGAACTAATGTATTGTTTAATGCATTTGAATCAACCCCATTTCCGCTAATTACAGATGTAACTGTGAAAGGAGCTAATCCAATATCTGCTACAGAAGTAACAAGTTTAAGCCATTTTGTAGACCCTGGTAAAAGAGTTCCTATATTCCAAATACCTGTAGTTGGATTAAATGTGCCGACTTCTGGTTGGAAAGTTAAAAGTTGTAACCCACTAGTAGGCGCAACTGTAATAGTAACAATTACGTTAGTAACAGTAATTGTGCTGTTATTTTTAGCCGGAATCCACCAAGTAGTTTGGTTTCCGTTAAGGGCTACATTTGCTGGTGATGGGGATGTATAATTTGGCATTTTGTCTTTTATTTTTTATAGTATAAAACCGCTAGTATTTTCTTCAGTTTCTTCGACCGGCCTTTGTCCTGATAAATCTATAGTTACTTGGTCGCAGTCTCCAGTGCAATCATTGCACTTATATCCATCCTCACAAATAACACCTTTGCAAATATCTCTAAGATAAATACTAACACTACCGTAATCAGATTTTACATCACACCCGTCAGAACACATAGCAAAAAATTCAATCTCTACTTTAGAGTTGGCTTTTCCGGTTCCATCAGGTTGAATAGTCACACCTGTTTTATCAATTGACACTACAGTTGCGTACTTTATTTTGCTTAGGTTAGTTATCTTAAATTGTGGGTTGTCGCAAGGAAAACAAAAACAATCGAATGGCACTTTTAATGTGCTTTCGGTATCGCATGGAGCGATGCTATTTTCACACCCAACCATAATATGACCTAAAGTCAAACAACCCCCACATTCACTAGTTGAGGTTGGATTACAGTTGTTGTTCAATGTCAAAGAGTTGCCAAAACAATTGCAACATGAATATATATTTGCCATTCTATTTTTTACTTTAAATTTAAAATTACCTGCAATAGCAAGTGCAAGAATGTTTATCAAGTTCCTTATCCACAATCTTAAACATTTCTTTAGCATTTATTTCATTGCCCATTTCTGCATCGATTTCTATTAAATCGATAAGGTTAGAGATTCTTGTTATGTTATCCCAATCTTCTTTATCCATTGCCTTAGATATATAATTATCTAATTTACACCTAAGTGTACAGACAACAGCTTTTACTTTACTATAATTATACCCGCAACTCTCTGTATAAAAGCCGTATATACCGTCTTTTAGACATTCGCCAAAACCTAATGTATTTGCGCTAACACTTGTTACTGAGTTAGGTATAATTTTTATATCTACTTTTGATTGAGTTGGTAAGGTAACGGTTACGTTGTGCGTTGTTGGCAAAACGTAACCATCACCTATCATCCAATTTGTTAAATCAGTAATAACTAAGCTTCTGCAATCATAAGTATTGATTATGAAATCAAATGATTGATCCTCCCTTTTTATACAGGAGCAATTAGCATTAGTCATGTTATTATATTTTTATTATAAAATTATAATGGAGCAACCACAGTAATAGCGCAAGTAGCCGTAAATCCTCCATCAGTAGAAGTAAACGTAATTGTCACGGAACCGGCTGCAACAGCTGTTACTAATCCAGATGAGTTAACTGTCGCTCTACCCGCGTTAGATGTTGTCCAAGTACCAGTTTGTAACGCAGTGGAAGGAGTTACTGAAGCTGTTAATTGTCTAGTCCCGCCTACTGTTAAATTTTGTCCAGTTAAGCATCCTGATATAGACGCTCCAGTAGCGCTAACTAAAGAGTTTGAGCAGAAAGCAGAAATAGCTGCTTTTGCATCTTCGATTGGCTCAATTACTAATTCTCCATCTACAATATATAATGCTACTCTATTGTCAACATCTCCTGAAGATGAATTAAAATTAGGAAGAACAATATATCCCTTCAACGGATTAAGGCCGTTACCACATTCAGTGGCTTCGGCCAGCGCAAGAGATAATTCTCTAGGATTGATCTTAGATTTTGTCTTTTTTAGGAGTTTTGAATTTCCTGTTAATTTTATATTGTTCATTTTACTTCATGTATTTTTTTTTCTAAAAAACAGGGGCTGGTTAGGCCCCTGTAAAAATCAATTGGGATTGGGGTAAGGAAGCCGTCTTCAAGGACGGATTTATTTAGTCTACGTAGCAGCTAGCGCTTGTAAGAACTTTACATTCTTGAGGAACCAAGTCAACGAATTTGTCGAACAAGGCATTAATGCTTGTCTTCGTAGTAAAGTCATTCTCAGGTACGTGAATGAATCCGTCAATATAAAGATTGATGAATGTCTTCAATGGACCTTTTTCAGTCTGGCCTTTATGTCTCATATAATAAGTACAGTATGACTTTTCGCAGTCTGCTGTAATTGCTTTTCTAATTCTGGACCTCTTATTAGGAACTCCCAACCATCCGGCTACTTCATTTCCGATTTCATAATCGAAACCTTCAAATCCGATAGCATCGATGTTGTGTGCGTACTCAAGGTACTGAATCTGTGATCCGTAGTTGCTCGCAACTTGACCTTCAAGAAGTGTAGCCTTTTTAGTGTACTTAGGTGTATTATCGTTACCAGTTCCGGACAAGATGTCGATTTCAATCCAACGGCTGTTGAACTGCTTAGGCTGGTTTAATTCCCAGCAATTGCAAGGCTCAACATCAGGCTTAACGAAAACACCAATACCGCAGTTAGGAGTAGTAGTATCTTCAGTAGAACCACACTGCTTGCAGTAACCGCTAGTTACGAAATCAGGCCATTGGTCAACTGCATCTTGGCACTGAGTTAAACCTGCAATAGCAAATGTGCTGTCACAAGTAGTAACAAACAACTGCAATGGGCAGCACTTACCTTCTCCTTTAGAGAGGAATGCCTTACCAGCATGACGACCTAAAACTTCTGTAAATTTCTCGTTAATTAAGTCAACAGCAACTTCTAACTGACCAACCAAAGTTTGGAGTGTTTCGCCAGATGTTGATGGGTCTGTTAAATCGAAGTTATAATTGTCACCATCAATTGTAAATGTAGTCAATGCAGAAATTGAATTACACTCAGTACAATCAGCACCAATAGATGGGGAAATACAGTAAGATTTCCAAGTGTTGTGAATTTTAAACGCAGTGTAAGGACGAACCAAACCTGTGTTGTAATAGTGTGGATATGGATCCCCTTCAATACGAAGGTCTGTGTCATTATTCAATGCATCAACCAAACCGCAAACGATTTCATCGCAAGTAGCTGTCTGCTCACAGTCGTTGCAAGAAGAGCAATCAGGAGTGTAAGATCCAACAAATTCTTGGTATGCTTTCAACGGATGGTCTGAGAAAGAAATACTTTGGTTGTCGTAAACCCTAACACGGGCACTAACTGTATCGCAGCTAACGCAATCAGGATAAACTGCCTTAATCCAAGGAACTGCACATTGTGCATCAGTAGCATCCAATTTGTCGATTGTACAACCTTGGATATTCACAGGTGACAAAAGTCTAATAGCATCAGTCATGCCATTACCTTGTGAAGAGTAACCAACACCAATTTTGATATTAGCTAAGTCAGCAAGTGTTAAGTTTGCTGGTGCAATTGTATCAGGAATATCCCCGCAATCTGTATCCTCAACCCACATAACTGGTTGACCTGGGGCTACATTATAGTACTTCTTGAACTTCTCTCCAGTCTTAACAAGTTTATATAATGGAGTACCTGTTGCAACGAACGCAAAGTTACCGGAAGTAACTAGGTGTCTTTTGATTTCGCTTTTTTCTGAACTCATTTTTTAAGTTTTTTTAGTTTAAGTTATTTTGTCTGTTTGCATTATGCTTTCTAACTTTAGTCTGAAGGCTTCTGTATCTTTAATATCAGTTCTTAATAATAATACAGCGACATCAGTTACCTTCCTTGCTATATATGTATTATCTAAATCAAAATTAACATCATTGGAAATGAGGTTGTCATCATAATTCAAATAAACATAGTCATTGCATTCTACCAAGCTAGGTGCTTCTATGTAGTTTATACGTCTATAATAGTCTATAGTTAATTTAGTTACTTCCATTTCCCCGTCAGTATAAATAAATAACCCCTCACCACCTTCATCCATTATTAATTGTTCCCAATAATAATTAGCTTTTCTATATGGGTTTTTTCTAGCTTCATGTAAATCATCAGACTGTACTAATCTTGGAACTATAATTTTTGTTCCATCACAATCTTTACAAGTTACTTCTGCTACGTGGTTTAATCTTTTATACAGATTGTCCGGGTACTTTGCGAAATAGTAATTACCTTTGTTAGATAAATCTAATTCGTAATTTTTTATTTCAAGCTTTCTGAGATTGTCCCTAATTAAAGAGTTGGTGTCAGTAAACTTTACATTATTTTCTACAATAATTTCATAAGCATCATTAATAGCGCTGACCAAGTCTAACACGCTGAAAGACTGCCCCATTCCAGTATTTAAACCATTTAGTTTTCTAACTGTATCGTAAACAAGCTTTCTGGCGCTAATAGGCATATTTATTTATTTGCTATTAAATCCTCCAATTTGGAGTAATATGAAATATTTTCGTCTTTTTGGAAAAATTCTACTAATTTCTTGTCATCCCTGATAGAACCTTCGGCTAATAACTCACCCTTCATTGTATACCCAGATTTACTATTTCGTCTAATAATACCGTCTTGAGCCGCTCTTAATACTTTGCTATATACTTCCAAATCTTCATTTGGCAAATTGCATAAATGCATAAAATATTTTCTAGCTTCCATCCCGTATTTAGTGACGTATTGAGTATTGTCAACTAATTCGTGTTTTAACAAAGCCGCCATGGCTACTGGGTCATTATAAGATTCATCATAAGATGGTGGATCTGCAATAGACACAATCCTCTTCATCTTATCAAAATTCTTTCTTAATGAATCGTACAATAGAATAGCTTCTACTTCCTCGTCAATTTTATTTGATTGTACTTTTAACTCAGCCCTTGGGGATAAAATCTCCAACTTTGAACCAGATGTTAAAAAAGCTGATTGCTCTCCTGGCTCTCTATCTGGCTGCTCAATGTCTTCTCTTCCTTTTAGAACTCGCATATAGAACTCCTCTAAAGGAGTTTCTTCTGTCAAATACTTAGATCCTTCCTCCATGAATGTACTTTGCCACAAACTTTTATGAGCAAAGAAAGGATCATTTGGATTTTTTAAAGAATACTCAGTAGGTAGAAGTAGTTCGTTATTTTGACCTCTTAGCTGCAATTTTTTAGCAATTTCTAAAAGAGATTGAAATCCTCCATAAAAAGACCACTCATTTTTAGTGTAGTCCCAGTGAGGTGTCAAATTAGACATTGTGCCAATTACAGATTGACTGTTTTTACTAAATGTATCAATCGCTTCGCCATCTTTAGTATAATCTTTTGAATCCTGATAATAAATTTCATCAGAAGTCTTGAGTTTACTTAGATCGCTTTTTCTTCTTACTATTAATGTTTCCATTCCCCTTTTTGATTTTTTATTTAATTAAGTTAGCTTACCTTGGTCTTCCACAAGGTTTGCAAGGTCCTTTAGCTTTCATACTATTTCATTTTCTTTTTTCCGTAACCACCGTTCATCATCTTTTTAGATGATTGTGCATCTTTAAGTTTATCTTTTGCAGTCTTATTCTTTTGAGAATTTACATAATTCTTCAAAGACATATCTTTTGGTGCAGATTTTACCAAAACAGCCTCACCGCCAGATTGCATTTTTTTAACTTTACCGCCAGATTTCATCTTAGTGGTAGCAGATGTAATTTTCTTCATTGTTTTCATAGCTAAAAATGGTGGAGGCCGTTAAGCCTCCACCTTTATTTTAAAGTTATATAATAATTTTTATTATCCTACAGAAGGTCTGAACAATAAGATTCTAGATACATCCATAACCGCAAGACCGAAAGTTCTACTCTTACGAACTAAATAAGTATCTTCTAATTCAGGTTGACCAACAGTCTTGAAGTAAGGGTTCTTTAAACCAACTGCACCCCAAGGAGACCAGTAACCAGGTACGATCAAATCTCTATCTCTCTGAGTATTCTTTAATAGAGTTACGTTTGGCTCGCCCATTCCCCAGTCCATAGCGATGAACTCGTGAGAACGAACTGTATAGATACTTCCAGGCATTGTCTTAGCATCAAACAATGTGTCATCAAGCATTGGCCAGTGACCTACTGTAACGCTACCAAATGGCTGTACGTGGTACTTTGTAAATTGGAATCCACCAAGAGCAAATCCTCTCTTAGCCATGTCATGTGACTTAGAAGAATCGAGTACGAAGTTGTGCTCAATTTCTACAGGCATAGATCCGAACTTCTCAACCAACCAGTTGTGGAACAATTTAAGACCAGCTTCTCCAGTCATCAATACAAGATTTCTCTTGCTTGTAGGTACACGGTCGTACCAGTAAACTTGGATAAGGTCCATGATCATGTCAACGCTGTTGACAAATGGATTATACTTAATAATATTGGATTCTTCCAAATATGCGTAAAGACCAGGAGAAGTTGTAATAGGCTTTCTATTAACAGGATCAACCCTGTTGTTTGTCATTTCTCCGTGAACGAGGATGTGCTCCATTTCTTTTTCAAAAGCCGCATCAAACTCGATCTCAAGTCTATTTGTAATTTTCTCTTCGATTACATTATCGTCATACTTACAACCAACTTTCAAAGAACCTTCTTTAAGGTGTGTCTCCATGTCTACAGAGAACTCCTTAGTCATAGTGTGTAAAGGAACTTCAAATTCGATATAAGCAAAACCTGAGCTGAAAGAGAAGCTACCTGCACGTCCTGTAATAGGAGATAAATATGCAGAAGATTGACCTGCTCTTGTCCAGAATTTTCCTTGTAAATAAACTTTAGGCAAGTGTGTTTCAGGGTTTGCTAAAACAGCATCATACTGATAACCACCGGCTACTTTTCTAGCGTAAGATTCAATAATAATTTTAGCACGTCCGTTTTCAACTGGTGCTAATTCATCAGAAGGCTGGAAATGGTCTACATCAAAAATTACTTTAAAAGTAGAGCCAGCTGCTCCAATATATTCACATGTGTTTGGGTTACCCTGAGAAATGAATTTTCTCTTTGGCTTACCGTAGTGTCTCCAACGAACTTTCTGAGTAGTAACGTCTTTCATTCCGCCAGTTCCTTTGATCCATTGTAACCAAGGAGCTGTATTCTCAGAAAGAGTTTCAGAAGTTCTAGCGTAGAAACCTCTAGCTAATTCTGTTAAGTCTGTGTAATCGTGTACTGTTCCACCTTTTGATTGTAGCAAGTTTTCATACCTAAAGTGACCGCTAAACAATTTATCGTCATTAGCATACTGCTCTTCAACGATATATTTGGATGGAAACGGTTTAGTTCTAATTCCGCTCATTTTTTCTAAGTTTTAGTTTTAGTTATTTTGTCATGTTTTATTAAAACTCATAGCTCCTACCTCCAGTCTCGTTTATATAAGAGGTATAACCATCTTGAGTATTATTCGTTTTTTTCTTTAAGGAGCCCTTCATCGCTGATTTTCCCTGAGCTTTTTTAAAAGCCTCTAAGTAATCTTTGTCAGCTTGTTCCTGAGCTTGTACTTTTAACATCTCTGCTTCAGAGTTTTTAAACCTAAAATTTTTAAAGTTTAAAAGCTGAAACTCAAAATCATTATTCATTAAATACATAAATTCTTCAAATGGAGATAGCGGAACTTGTTGTCCTTCAATATTATACACTTTATTCCTTTCGTATATATCTCTTTGAAGTTGTTGGCTTTGTTCTGAGGTTAATCTTTCATTTGCTAAGACCCCCTGAGTTACAGCTTTATTTAAAACATCTGCATTTCTAAGTTGAATTGCTTTTCTTTGTTCTAATTCTTGTAAAGCTATTTGTCTTTGAGCTTTATGGTATTCTTCTAATGTTTGGGCGAAGAAGTTTTTAGCATCATCAAATTCAGTGTCTATTTCATCTGATAATTCTATAGCCTCTAGATTTCTATTAATCTCTCTCTCAGATAAATTTCTTGATTTATACCACTCTTTTATAACTTCAAGTTTTAAGTCAGAATCTGCCGAGTCGTCAAACTGAGAATACTTTTGATATTTATTTACTTCATATAACTCATCTAACGGAACTCCGTTTTGTATTGCTTGTAATAATACCAAATTTTCATCTGTGACTCCGGCAGATTGCAAAGTAGCTTGTACTTCACCTAATACTTGAGTCTTTACTTTTTCTTCAGTTACTACTTTATAATTTTCATAAATATCTTCAAAAGTTATATCTTCATCAACATCATCAAAATTAGGAAGTGCTCCTTCTTGAATCATTTGCTTTGCAACATAATATGCAAAGTTTTCAGTTTGTGGCTCGTCAGATGAGGTAACTTCTTCATTACTCTCTGGAGTACTAACTGCTTCAACAGATTCTTCTGTCGGAGTTATGGATGAAGCTATTTGGCCTATTTGGCCTGGGTCCATATTTATAGGAGGCTCTGATCCATCATCTCCTGATGGTTCTTCATCAAGAAAAGCTGAATGTCTGCTAGACTTGCTGTTATTCTCTACGTTAACTCCCCACTTATTGAAACCGCCACCTCTATACTCTACAGAATCTTCTGAGTTATTTTGTGCAGTTTCTACGCTTGTTTCTTTTTCTAATACAGTCGTGTCCATATCAAATGCAAATATAATACATGTTTTGCCAAAATTGGCTGTTATTTAAAAATTAATTTTACTCAATCGGGGAATTGGCGTATTTTAGATTCTTGCAGAGACCTGAGTATCTGCGTTTTTCTGTCTAGCCAATTCCATTTTATCTTCGTGTTCTTTCTTTCTTTGTTCTATTTCTATCATCTTAGCTTCGAGAAGATCTGACCTGCCGTCAGAGTCAACGTCAGCAGCAATTCTAAATTTCTCTGAGTCTCTTTGAGATCTAATATCAGAAGCATCAAGTTCCATTTTCTTAATGGCCATTTTGAAGTCTCTTTCAACTTGAGCTTGCTCTGCTTCCATAGCCATTGCTTGTTGCATTTGTTCTGACTGAGATTGCTGTGCTTGCTGTGCTGCTTCTTTTTGTCTTTTGTCTATCTTAGATAGAATATCCATAAGATCATTCTTAGTTTCAGCTAAAGCCAAATGTACAACATCAATAGGCTCCATACCATTTTGTATAAATGCTTGCATATATTGCTTTAGCATTTCTACTTGTCTGGCTACTTTTCCTGAATTTTCTAATCTTACGTTAAAATAAGAATACCAAAAAGGATAACCAAATTCTAATTCTGCATAAGAAGTTGGAGATAGTATATTTCTAAGTTCTTCCTGGTTATCTTTATAATATACTCTTGCTAAATTCATCAACCTGTCGCAAGCCTTTTCTACAATAATCCTGTGTGTCTCAAACATAGGCTCTGTTTGATTATACGAGGATTGTTGTTGAGTCTGTATGTTCATGGCATTTGCATACTGCCCTCCTTGACCCGTTCTATTAGCATTAAACCCAGCAACTTGATAAAGATTATTTGTCATTTCTTTTATAAGATTTACCCTTTCGGCAATCTCACTCATTTTAGACATATTAACCTCTCTCATAAATTGTGGGTCAACACCACTCAAACCTCTTTGAACAGGATCAATCATTAATATATTATGATCTTTAGCTATTTGTAGCATAGTGCTCCAGGTCATGTTTTGAGGCTTAGAGTTCATAAGCATTACAAAAACCTTTCCTATGTTAGTAGCGAGATCTTTTCTTAATGCTGCCATTTCAGTATCTATGTCTCTTTGGAATTGTTTCATTAAATCAACAATAGCAAGATTTTTAGATCTTCCTCTATAAGTATTGTACTTTCTGCCTATATATGGAAGCTGTACAAAATATGGGTCATTATTGGAAGAATATTGACCTCTTAAAGGTCTTATGTTTAAGTAGATAGGATCCTCAGTTCCTATCTTTGTGCCCTCCCAAATTTCAGGTGCGATTATCTTTTTGACTTCTAGATCTTCTTCTGTTGGAACATAATGTTCGTCAAAATAATATCTGTTTACTTTACCATTTTCTAATCTGTACACTCTGTACATTAACCTGTCCTCTCTCCAAACTATATGAGTTTCTCTAATAGCAAATTCAGAGAAGTCTACATCTAGACCCCATCTAGCTTGAATATTTGCATAGGCAGAGGCTATATTGTTAAAGTTCTCTTTTTTTCTATAGTCTTGATTTCCAAATTTTTCTTGTATTCCTTCTGGATCTCTGGACAATTCAAACATGTATCTTTTTGTCAAAGGACTCTTATCGTTGTCATAATGTTTAGATCCAAATTTTGGTTCATACATTTTATCCAACTCTTTCATATGCTCAGACTTTAATACTTCAGCATATTTATGTCTTATCTCTGTTATTGTTGTCCATCTTTCTCTTTTAGCCCAATCCATATTTTGTACCCAAACTTCTTCTGCTGGTCCACCGTATGTTATAGAATCTGGAGGAATCATATCAAACTCTAACCCTCTTTCACCTATATTAACGTAATAATACTCTTCACCAGTAGGAACCATATGACTAAAACCCTCAACCTCAATATCTTTAAGCCTGAATTTTTTATCCAAATAATTCATAATCTCTTGGGCTTGTCTAGCTATTGGGTTTTGGTATTGGTTTTGCATATAATCCATTATTTCTTCTGGAGTATTAAACGATACCTCTGCCTGAACTTTTTGTTCTACTTCCGCCTGTATTTGCTGTAGCTCTTCTGGGGATAACAAACTAGTATCTAAGTTCTGAATTTCAGAACTTAGTTTTTGATAAGCTTGTTGTTCTTGTGGGGCTATAATATTTGTCTGTATGTAATTCTTAAAAAGCTTTCTATACTCCTCGTTTTGTATAGATTCTTTTAAAGGAGATTCGTCTTCTACAGATAGTTTCCATGGTCTTAAAAGCTGTTCACCTCTAAGAGTATTAACTACTTGAGCTATAATAGGTATATGAGGTATTTCTCCTCTTGATATAGTCACTTTCTCCTGACCAATCATACAGAAATCCTCTATCTCATACAAAGAAGTATCTAATCGACCGTTAGATAAGTCGTAATTTATTTCAAACTTTTTTAACTTATCATCATCTCTATAGTCACCATAATAAGTGTCATAATAATCCATAATGGATATTTGACGCTCAAAGTTATTCTTCTCCTTTTCGTACCTAGATGCGGTCGGTTTTATATTACCGTCATAAAGATTTGTCATCAGTATTGGTTAATTTTAGCTTTTAAATTTTTTTCCATAACAGGTTTTATATTGTATTTTGCATAAGGATCGTCATCATCCTCATACGGTATTTCTACAACTGAACCTTCTAAATCAGATAATAAAAATGGTAATAGCATTAGTGCAGAAACAGAGTCAAAGTCTTGCTTATTTTCAAAATCAAAATTAATTAATTCTGAAAGTAATCTTAAATCTTTTATCTTTTGATAATTTCTTTTTAATGGTAATCCATTTTCATCCTCTATAATAACTTCCGTTAACCAATTCGCCAATTTATTTATACTCCATATATTCATTGCCTCGTTTACTTTTATCCCAAAAATATACGGGCTTGATTTGTGAGCTTTATGTGTACTTCCTTTTATAGTCTCTAAAATATTTATAGGAGTTCTCTGCATCATATGTTGTAAGTTTTTTCTCACAATATATTCTGCAAAACCCATTGTATTCATTTCCGGGAAAATCTTTGCATTAAAATATCTAGCTACTTTTATTACTTCCTCGTAAGACTTGTCTAGATCGCTTAATCTACCTATATAAGAGCATACTATAGTATCTTCCAAAGAATTGTCTCCATGCCCTTTAAATTTGTGTTTATACACAAGAATTGATTGCAAAGAAGTACCAGCTCCTGATTGAGAATAAGGGTCATATAAGACATAATACAAACCTTCTGGTATAAACTCAGGTCTATCCTCATATAAGATCCAAGCGCCAGTAGTGTCTTCTAAATCTTTATCTCTTCCCCAGTCTAGTATAGGTGTTAAAGTTTTTTCAAGATCAGGTGTAAATTTTATTTCACCTGACATATCATACTTAAAGGAACCTATTGCTGCTACTTTTTTGAAAACATCGTTTGTCACTATATATTCTCTATGCTCAGATAGTTCCTGCACAGGAATAATAGATCTATGTGATGGCCTAAGTAATTCTTTTGGATATATAGGATTCCACATTATATCCATGCCAAATGTGGCAGAATCCTTTATAGCCTTATCATTCTCTCTCGTCTTTATAATATCAAAAAGAGAATCATACAAATTAGTATTACCGTCTTTTTTAAATTGTTCAGATTTATAATAAGCTGGTATAAAAAGGCCACATTCTTTACCGTCAGATCTTAACCAGTAATTAGGTATAGGGAAAATATTGTACGCTCTTGGATTTTCAAAAAGTTCTTTTGGTTCTACGATAGTTTTCATATCTCCGCCAGTACCAATCATAAATAACTGGCCAACTTGTTTTTTACCAAGAGTAATAGCATCTTTTGTCGCTGCAAATAATTTCTTTAAATTATTGGCAAAACCAACCTCCTCTACGTAAGCTCTTCTAAAACGGTCTCCGGCAAATATTTTATAATCTGTGGGTCCCATTAAAGATATGTTTACTTGGGATCCGTTTATCAATTCTTTACCTTGCCTAGACTTTACAATATGTTGTATGTTAGAACCGGATTGACTTACAGACCAAGTACCTCTTATATTTTTATAAAATGGACCCCAGTACTTAACAGTTTTATCTTTCTTTTTTGTAGGGAATTCATACTGTCCAGGCATTTGAACATAAGATCTTGACAAGTTCGCTATAGTTCTAGACAAAGCTTTGCTAGATGGAGACGTTATACCAAATAAAACGTCATTGTTTATTTTATGCCTATCTTCGTATCTGCGGACATTTCCAAATAACCATTCATGGAAAAAATCTCCTAAGAAGGTATTAAAAGATTTTGCCACGCCCCTGGCTGATAATAACATAACATTGTAATAACCATTATTATACAATGCTTGACCTAAAGGTTTATTTCTATTATCAGTTAATAAGTAAGTCTCTGTTAAATAAGTCCATGGGTCTACGTACTTTTTATACTCACCAAGTTCATTTTTTGCAGATAAATCTAAATCTAACTCTTCTTGTTCGTATTGCTGTAATTTTTCTCCACTTTCTATTTTTCCAACATATTTATTACATGTATATTTTTCATCTTCATCAAACCCAGAAAAACCTTCTGAGCATAAAAAATATGTATACATTATCATTTCTATATCTCTAAGTCTTGGGTTTATTTTATCCCTGTCCTCATCAGATATAACTACGTAGTTTATATAAAAAAATAATTTAGGCATCATGTATACCCATGTGCCATCATCATCAACCCACCTACCTTCTAAACAACATTTAAGGAATTCTTCCCAATATTTTTTATATAAAAATGTTTTAGGGTTTAGGTTTTTAGGGTGCTCTCTGAAATAGAAATTATTTACATTCTTTATCTTATATGGAAATAAATCTACAGCAAAGTCACCGTTATCAAAATTTATATATCTATCTAGTAAACTCATAAACTAAACTCCTCAGTTAAACTAGGAACATAATCACCTTCTAATTCAAGCTCTGCAACTTCCTCGTTTAATTTCTTTTGAAGTTCTATTGCTTCATTATACAATTTTTTAGAAGCATCAAAAAGTTTTATTTTTAATTCTGCCTCATTAGGGTCGTCCCAAGATAACTCAGATCTTGATCTCTCTATCTCATCGATTTCATCTAGCATATTCATAACTTTTTTATGAAGCCTAGATGTGCATTTTTCTTTATAAGCGTCAACTATTTTTTGGTAGTTTTCCCACGGAAAATTTTCGTCTTCTAAATAGTTTTTATTTACGTCTTTTATTATTTCATCAGTCGTCATTCCGGCTTTTATAAAATCTGATTTACTATCATAAATCAAATAAATAGCCATCATTATTTTTGAAGAATTCTTTTCCTTTTTAAAATCAGAGAACGGAGCCATTATAGAAAGTTGCTGGTTCTGATTCCAAAAGTCTTTAGTTATATCCTTTACCCTTATTGGTGTCATATTCTAGCAATTTTTACAACAAGATTTCTCATAAGCATTTTGCCCAAAGGGTCGATCTAATTCGCATTCCTTTGGGCAAAATTCTCTTCTTTTTACAGTAATTACACAATCACTATCAACGCAATATTTATCTGGTATTTCCTGCTCATCAGAATACCAGTTTTGAAAATTTTTAGATGAGTAAATGTGCAGTTTCATTACTTAGTGTTTTTACTTTAGTCTGTCCTTTATTTCGTTTATATAACTTAAAATATCTTCTCTTCTGTCAGAAATATTTGAAGCGTATTCTTTATAATGAGATCTTTGCTGAATAAATTCTTGATACTCTTTTGTACCGGCAGCTATTTTTTCAGCAATCGATAATGAACATTTGTCTAATAGTTTTCCTGTGTGGTCTGTGTACTCGCCTCTGCTAATTGCTCCAGCTAACCTATATTTTATAGCTGTGGCAGCTTTATCGTCCCTTCTAGTCCACTCATTTAAAAAATGCGATTTCCAATATGTTAAATCAGATTTTAAGTCTACAAACCTTCCTTGATATTCAATTAGAGTTATTCTATTCCCATCCCCTTTAGTAGTAAAATGCCTAAAGTTTTGTCTTAAATTATCAAAATCTTCAAGTATATCTTTTAGCTCTCTCATTTTCCAATTCTATTTAATAGTGTTTGAAAATGATTTTCGTTTTCTTTCAAAAAAGATATTACTTTGCTTTTTCCATTCAACTTTACTTCTTCTCCATTTTCATCAGCAAAAGAAAACCAAGCGCCTCCTTGTTTTATTAAACCTTCTTCAATAAATATTGAAGCGTATTCATCGTATTTATTAAATCCGTTTTTATAATAAAAATTTATTTGAAAGGCATCTTTTGCGTCATACTCTTGAAGTTTAGATTTTTTTGTCCTAACATCAATAATGTGCCCAATAGGGCTTCCATTTTCATCTTTTATCAAATCTTTCTTAGTAAACTCTAATGTTAAATTAGACATATACTTTTGCCACTCACCTCTTTTTAATACTCTTGGGTCGCCCATGCTTCCGGGATTAAGAGTATAAAATGTTAAAGCTGTTAGACAAATATCTCTCCTACTACAATTACCCTCTATGATTGTCATTCTGGCTGAAAACTTCTTAGCCTCAACTCCAATTGTGTTATCACCTGCACTTTTTTCTTCTACAACAGAAGATACAAAGATAGGAATAGAATCTATTATAATCATGCCAACATTATCGGCTAAAGATAAAGCCTCAATTGTGTCAAGCATTTCTTCTAAGTTCCTTCCTTTTCTATATATTAGAAGTTCTTTATCCACTCCAAATCTCTCTATATAAGATTCACTCATGGACCCTTCTCCATCATAAAATACTACATATTTTCCAGTTTCTTTTTGTTCATTAGCCGCAGCTAAAAGAGCTATAGAAGTTTTTCCTGATCCTTCTCCTCCTATTAATAAATTGAAAGAACCTTTTACTAAACCACCTTTTCCGATTTCTCTGTTTATTCTGTAATCTAAATAAGGGCTTCCAGTTGATATAACATTTCTAACAAAATATTCGTCAGGCAAATCCTTTGCTACTTTAATTTTATCTTCCTCTGCTTTGTCTTTATTTAGTTTCTTTAAAACATCTAAAACGTCAGTTGCCATATTTATCCCAAATTTTATAATTGATTTTTTCTTTTACTTCTTCCTTTAATATATTAAACTTTTCTTTAGCAATGCTAAATACTTTCATTTCTTTTTCTTTGCCACTATCAAATTTATCATGGCAATTATTCTGCTTCCATCCGCATAGATAAATTACATTATCATCATTAATAGAAACAGATTTAAAGTAGCTTTTGTTCAATATATGCGCAACTTCACTAACATCTCCAAGTAGTCTAATACCACATTCTTTACAGCACTCTTTATTATTTTTGATTATATCAATATGTTTTTTATAGAAATCAGGGAAGTCTTTTCTTTCTTCCTTCCTTTTACTTAAAGATTTTTCTGTGTATGATTTCATAATAAAAAAAGATGAGGACGGCAGAGGATACCGCCCTTCATCGAGGTGAGACAAAATAACCAAAAACTAAGTGGAGAGAATTACCCCAAATCTCCGTGTGCCCTGAAATTAATAGGAATCTTAATTACAACTTTATCAGGGTTATTTATCATTTTCATAGTATGAGGGTCAGGTACGTAGTGGTTCACTTCTTTATCCAAATAAATATCAACATATTTTGGGACAGATTTATATTCTCCTTTTTGGAGATTCCCGACTGCCGCCTCTACATTAAATTCTATTTTTAGCTTCTTTCCGTCAAAAGAAGGTTTTGTGCACCAACAGCCTCCATTAATATAATGCACTCTATCTGCATTTTCTAAGCAATCGGCTTCAAGGTTTATTACACTCTTATAATGGACATCACCTAAGTTAAATTCCATATTATCAAATACTACATTACTCATTTTTAACTAAACCTATTTTTAATCCATTCAAATATTTATTCTTTTGATCTTCCCAATCTTCTTTATCTTTAACTGCTTTCCAGTTTCCCATGCTACATTCTAAAGACATGTCAGCGCTTTTTCCAGCCCAGTTACAACCACAGTCAATGCATGCTCCTGCTTCTTTACATTTTGGGCACATTATTCCTCTGAAGACAATAACCTCAGATTGCCATTGTTTATCTTCTGGTGTAACTCTTTCCCCAAAAACGCTGTTAAATAAAAACTTGCAAAAAGCCCACCATTTAACTGGATTGATAATATCATTAAATTTATATTTCATATTTACCGATTATTTTGTAAGGCTCTACAGCAAACGTGCTGACATCTTCAGATTTTGTGTTAAACTCATGTGGAGGTAAAAACACATTGTCAAAAAGTTTTGCTACATACCTATGTGTAAAAGGAGGAACAGACTTAGGCATCTTTGGCTCCATATTGCTCTGAGAAAATTGCAATAAGAATGCGTAGTCTGGATTAATATCTTGTCCTACAGTATCTGAATAACTCATAATAACTAAATCACCCTCTGAATAATCATAGTTACTGCTATCTTTTGGGAGTTTAATTACTTTTGCTATATGTGTTGATTCAAAAACATTGTCAACAGACATAAGAGATCCTGTTAAATCTACTGTAAGGAGTTTTGATTTTAAACTTCTATTTGGCTGAAATTTAAAAATCTCTATTCCTATTTTATTTGATAAAGAACATTTTTTAAATCTTTGCTTGTAATATCCGTCTTTATAAAACTCTTCTAGTTGTTTATAAAATTCTTCTACATCTATTCCTTTTGTTTCAATCGAATCAGATATAGCAAAATTTACTTCTTGTTCCGATATAAAATCTTTCCCTAATTTACCCATTTTATTCCTCTTCTTGATTATTCTCTAATAAACTTTTTTGATATTCCTCGTTTTGTTGTTCAAACATTTGAGCCATTTTAATAAAATGTTCTAATCTGCTTTGATCTTCTACTAGGAATTTTCCACCTTTATACGAATAAGAATTTTTTCCTTTTAAGTAAGATTTAAAGTGTTTTTGTTCTTTCCTTGCAAATCTTCTTCCCCATTCTACACATTCTTCTGTAGAGGCTTCAGGATTATTTTCTTTATACTCTCTTGCTTTTTCTTTAATAACTTCTCTTTTGTTTTGCCAAGTAATTTCAGTACCCGCAAACTTTGTCCTTGGTACATAATCCCATGTAACTCCTTTTAATTTTTCGCTTCCTTTATTAATGTACTCTCCCATTGATTTTTATTTATTGCCAAAATTCATTATCTGTTTTAGGTATTCTTAACCTTCCATCATAAGCACCTCTTTGCTTGTCCCATTCTTCTTTGCCTCCTTTAGAATAATATTCTAATGCATCAGTGTATTCTTTATATATTCCGTCTTTTTGCCAGTTCATTGGTATATTCTTCCAATTATCGTGCTGCGGATTACCCATTTTTTCTTTTATTAGTCTGCATCTTATTGGCCAAAACTTTTTTATTCTGTATACAGCGATGTGTCTTGGTATTGCTCCGGATCTGTAAAGTTTAAAAGTTATTCTCAAAGACCTTCTTATACTGCCTATAGTTGGACTAAATTTACCAAGATAAGGTACATAAAAAGTTGGCATCCTTTCGTCATTAAGAAAGTCTCTTATAATAAGGAAAAAATCATCTATTATTTTCTCAGCACTTTCTACTGTTATATCTACTAACTCAGCTGATTCTTTAATCTGCTCTTTTGTTTGATTAAGATAATTGCTATTTTTTCTTACATTCACAATTTTATCTCTTTTAGAAACCTATAGTCTATACTTATTAAAGTAGGCATTAAGACAAACTTCATTGTGAGAAAATCTTCTATATCATTATCTCCTATTTCTTCTTTGTCAGTTTCTTCAAAGATCTCTCTAGATATCTGAAGATAAGCATCCATACTTAATGCAACATATTCTATTGGGCTATTGCTATCGTAATCTAAGTAAGCGCTTTGGGTTATTATTTCATCAATTAATCTCATCTCTTATCAAATCTATTGTAAATCCAGTTATGTTAAACTGTACGAGCTTTTCAAATTGCCCTTCTATATAATATTTTCCATTAGACTCCGTTACCCAACCCTTTTTTTCTACTCTATTAATCCATACCTGTACTGTTTTTTTATCTTTAAAAGAGGAAAAATACTTCTCTATGTAATCAACTTTAAGAATTTCTCTATCTCCTTTAGATATGCAATGATAGATTCCGTATAATAAATCACATTCTCTATCAGTAAGGTGAAACTCCCCGTCTAAAAAAGCAGCAGAGAATATTCTTATTACTTTTAAGAAGTATTCCTTATCGCTAGACACTTTATCTGTGCACCGATAAATTTGTTTATCCCTAATTTCATTCCTTACTATATTGATCACAGTAAAATGTTTATGCAAATATAATAATAAAAAATCGTTTTTTATCTGTTTTTACAAAAATTGTTTCTAAAAATTACAACAACTATTGTAACTTATTGATAATCAAGTAATTAATTTATAATTTTTTTGTTGTAGTTGTCAAAAAATATTAATTATCAATTAATTATGAATTGTTTGAACTAAGTAAATACTAAAAATGTTACTATATAGTAACATTTATAACATAAAAAAAGTTTCAAAAAATGATAATTTTTTCTGAAGAGACTCACGATTATAGACATTTAGAGTCGGGAACCAAATTGGTTGGGTGGACTAAGCTTATAAGTAATTTTTCAAAAGGATTTGACAGAGAGAATCAGCTAACTATATCTGCTTATAAACTTCTACTTGGTGATGAAAGATACAATTCTCTGGTTAAAGGAGAGTTTAATAGGTTGTTTAACCTAAACCAAAAGGAAGTGGCTGATTATTTATCAGGTATTGTAACTGATGATATAACTCATCTAAAAAATGAGCTATCTTATGAATGGGATTACTCAAATATACTTGGGTCTAAATTTCATAAAGAGCAAGAAGATCTTTCATACTCAAGAGGATACGAGATTAATCCGTTTACTGAAGATAGGTTTCAAACTATTTCTATAAAAAAGGAATACGATAATCAGTCTGCTTTTGATTGTTTAATAGATTTGGAAGATGGGTATTATCCTGAACTTCTAGTGTGGGATTTCACTATGCCGCAGAATGCAACTTTTGTAACACAGATAGACAGGTGTTTTATTGAAACTGTAGATGGAGTTAGATATGTTGATGTTGATGATTATAAGACAAATAAAAAAAGACCTTATAAAAATACTTCATCTTTTCTAAAGGAACCTCTTCATAACATATACGATAGTTCTGAAGATAAGTATAAACTTCAAGTAATGTTTGGGGCTAAATTAATGGCAACGCACGGCTTCACACCTAGGTATTGCTCTTTTACTCATTACTTAAATTATGATATTAATAAAGCTAAGATGTATCCTGCTAAGTATGATAGTATACTTATGGATAGCTTTCAAGAAGCATGGAAGAACATTAGTGGGTTATACTATAATTAATACCCTGAGTTTATTTATACTGCTCAATTTTAGAATGAACTGGAAATCAACGAATTGTAAGTTTGTTAAAATATTGTTAATATGAAGCACGGTATTTATAATATACTTATATTTGCATTATGATAATTAAAAGCAACATACATTTCAATAATCAAAATACTGACAAAGTAGTAGAACTGTTCTTGTTCTATAGACTTAGGATGTATGCTGCTTTAAATGGTGGTTCTTATTTAGGTTTTACTTTTTCAAAAACAGAAAAATATGATGTCCTTCCTAAGTTATTAAAAATGGGTTGGGTAACTAAAGAGAAAGTAGTTAACTATAGAAAAGTTTTAAATAAATACAGTTGTAAAAATATATACTTCAATCTATCAGAAGAGAACTTAGTTGATATATCTAGTTTTAAAGCTATGCTAATAGCTACTACAGAAAAGTATTTACTTGATGTAAAAAGTTCTATAAAAGATAAAAAGAGAATTAAGATAGATTCTTTGGGAAAGAAAATAAAAGTCAATTGGGATAAACTCAGGGTGGGCTCTAGGGCTTTGCTTAATACAGAAAAGAAAATTGACACTTTTGGTAACACTTCCGTTTCTGGAAGGGCTTTCAATGCAGAGATATCTAGGATAATGAATATATCAGAATCCACAATAACTAGGTGGAGAAAAGAGTCTAAAGAAAGAGATATAAATAAATATCTACTTATAGACATAAATTGTTCTAAAAATTTAAAACCCATGAGCAAATCAATTGCTGAAGATAGGGTCTCTAGAAGATCCGTCTATAGAAAAAAAGATAACAACATATACACAAGAGATCTTTACATAACATCTTCATTAGATTTGTTCAAAATAAAAATTAAATAAATGTTTGACTTTTTTAAAACTTTAAAAAAAGACAAGTGGTATATTATTGATGATTCTTTTCATGTAAAATTTGAAGAAGATGGTTTAATAAAAGTTAGATATGCCGGAGTGTCGTTAACAGTTGATATACCTTCTGCAATTGCAAGTGATTATTTTGTAAGATATATTTTGCCAACAATAGGAAAATCTCTTGGAATAGATGGTGGTAAAGATATTGAAGATTTAAGTGTTGATGAATTAAATATGTTACTTGAACAGCTTTTAGAAAATGAAGATTATGAAGGTTGTCAAAAAATAAAAAAGATAATAGATGAAAAAGAAAAAGGAGATAAAGAATCTTAAAAGAGAAAATGAGAGTTTAACAAATACATTATTAGAGACGATATTAGAAAATATCAGACTTAGAAACATCCTAGAAGAAAAAAACAAGCCTCATATAAAGTATGAGTTTGTAGAAAAAGGAAAATAATGAGATATGAGTTCTTATACAGAAAAATGGATGCAAGCCAGGTTGTGGGATTATTATTTTACTACTCATAAGTATTTGTTTCATAATATTTGTTTCTTCGGTAATAATGAGATAGATGCGTTACATTTTTTAGAGAACGGTCATTGCTGGGAGTTTGAGATAAAGACAAAAAAGTTTGACTTCTTTGATGATTTTGAAAAAGAAGAAAAACATAAAAATTTAAAAGCAGGTGTAGATTGCGCTAATAGGTTTTTTTATGTTACTCCTTTTGATATGTTGGATTTAAAAGACATACCTGAATACGCGGGTCTAATTGAAATATCTGAAGACAGGCTTAGAATAAAAAAGAAAGGACCTTTATTACATGATAAATTGTGGAATCCGGCCCTTCATTTTGATAGGATATATAGGAGGTTAAAAGAGTTTGTGAATAATGACATGAATAATACATTGCATGAATTTAACACAAAAAGAAAAAACAAATCTTCATATAAGAAGAAGAAATATACACCTAAGCCAAAGCACCCGCCACAAAATAGATTCCTAAAAGAATAAATAATAAGCTCGAATGGTGGAATAGGTAGACACGCAGGACTTAAAATCCTGTTCCCATTGAGGGAGTGTGGGTTCGATTCCCACTTCGAGTACAAATAATAAAAAATGAAATATTTATTTTTAATACCTTTATTTTTTCTATTTACATGTTATACTCCTGAAAAAGAATTAAAGTGTGAGATTTTTGGCTTGTGGAGAGTTAGTTCCTACTATGAAGGTGTAAATCATATAAGCGTATTTACTAACCACTCGTTTATCTTGAATGATAATCCAGAATTTGGGTGTTCTGATTTTGTGGACGGTACTTGCCCAGGTTATATATTTGGCGGTTACTTCTTGTTTGGAGAAGAGGGTGGTAAAAAATTTATTACCTTTATATTACCTAGTGTGTGTAGTCTTTATATATTAAATCAAAAGTGGGAGGTTTTAAAAATGTCTAATTGCGAAATTCATTTAGTTTCCGGGAACAAAAAACTTGTTCTGTCAAAATAATATATGTAATGTTTATAGATCCTGTCATAACCTTCCTTTCTGTAGATCCCTCTTTGTCTAATACAGCTATTGTATGGGGGGATATATACCCAGACAACTCCATGAATTTTTATAATTACAAACTAATACACACAGAAAAAAAGAAAGGTGAAAAAGTAATACCAGATCTTATACATAGATCTACGACTATACTGCGATCTTTAAAAGATATATTAGACGAAATAAATCCAGATGTCTGTTTTGTAGAGTTACCTACTGGTTCTCAGTCGTCAAATGCTTCTATTGGTGTTGGAATTAGTTGTTGTATTATAGCTTCATTAAATTTAAGGTGCCGTCAAGTAGTCACTGTCACTGCATCTGCCGTAAAGCTTGATGCTATTGGAAATAAAAATGCAACAAAAAAAGAAATAATGGCATATTGTGAAAACAAATACCCAAATTTCTTGTTTGAAAGAAAGAAAGACGGCTCCCTAGTAGAAGGTAGAATGGAGCATGTTTGTGATGCTATTTGTATAGCAGAATCTGGATTAAAATTAGTTAACAATGAGTATATTTAGTAAACGTGTAAATTTCAAGCCATTTGAGTATCCACAGTTGATACCTTATGCAGACTCAATTAATAAGTCTTATTGGCTTGTAAGTGAATTTAATTTCACTGAAGACATCCAAGACTTTAAAGTAAGGCTTTCAAAAGCCGAAAGATCTGTTATCGAGAGGGCTATGCTGGCCATATCTCAAATTGAGACAAATGTTAAAACATATTGGGCAGACCTGTATAAAAGGTTGCCTAAGCCAGAAGTGGCTGTAGTTGGTATGACATTTGCTGAATCTGAAGTGAGGCATGAAAGAGCGTATGCACAACTTTTAGAAGTTCTTGGTCTTAACGACAAATTTGAAGAGATATTAGAAGTACCGGCTATAAAAGGTAGAGTGGCATATCTCACAAAGTATTTAGATGGCACAAGAAGTAAAGACGATAGAGTATATACTAAGACTATATTGTTGTTCTCTATGTTTATAGAGCATGTGTCTTTATTTTCTCAGTTCTTGATTATCATGGCCTTTAATAAAGAAAAGAACCTCTTAAAGGGCATTAGCAACGTTGTAGAGGCAACTTCTCTTGAGGAGCAAGTACATGGCCTATTTGGTGCAGAGATAATCAATATAATAAGATCTGAGCATCCTGATTGGTTCGACCAAGATATGGTAGAAATGATTCAGAGTGCGTGTCTTAAAGCTTTTAAAGCTGAGTGTGAAATTGTTGACTGGATGTACGAAGAGGGGGATTTAGATTTTCTCCCAAAAGAAGTTGTAAAAGAATTCATTAAGAATAGGTTTAATGTCGTTCTAAAAAACGGAAAATTTGATCCTGTTTTTGAAGTGGATAAAAAGCTACTTGAATCTACAGAGTGGTTTGAAGTACAACTTTTATCTGTTAAAGAGGATGACTTCTTTAACAAGACTAGTAACGCATATAATAAAAAATCTAAATCAGTTACAGAAGATGACTTATTCTAAATATTATTGGCTTAATGATGAAAGCCGGGAGTTTCTATCAAGAGGTTATATACAAGAAGGGAATACAGCAGAGCAGAGAGTTAGAGAAATTGCAGATACGGCAGAGCGTATTCTTGGAATAGAAGGGTATGCTGATAAGTTTGAAGATTATATGTCAAGGGGTTGGATTTCTTTATCCACTCCTGTGTGGGCTAATTTCGGGCTGAGAGCTTTACCTATTAGTTGCTATGGTTCTTATAGCGAAGATACGATGGAAGGTATCCTGTATTCAAACTCAGAGGTAGGTATGATGTCTAAGCAAGGAGGCGGAACATCTCTTTATCTTGGGGATCTGAGACCAAGGGGTTCGGTTATAACAAGCGGAGGTCTTTCAGATGGGCCTGTTAACTTTGCTAAACTGACTGACACAATGGTTGATGTGGCAAAACAAGCTGATACTAGAAGAGGTGCTTGTGCCGTATATCTTCCTATTGAACACAAAGACATAGAAGAGTTTTTACAAATTAAACATGAGGGTCATCCTATTCAAAATCTGCAATATGGGGTAACAGTCACTGATGACTTTATGAAAAGCATGATTGATGGTGACAAGGATAAAAGAAGAATATGGGCTAAAGTAATATCCAGCAGATCAGACATAGGATTCCCTTATGTTATTTTTATAGATAATGCAAACAATAACGCTCCAAAGGAGTATAAAGAAAACGGAAAGAAAATAGTAGCGTCAAATCTTTGCACCGAAATTTTCTTAAATTCAAATTCTGAGGAGTCATTTGTTTGTTGCTTATCATCTTTAAATCTTTATCATTACGATGAGTGGAAGGATAGTGATTTAGTTGAGACTATGGTATTCTTTTTGGATGCAGTGATGTCTGAGTTTATAAGAAAAGCTAGATCAATCCCATTTATGAAAAGGGCAGTTAAGTTTGCTAAAGAACAAAGAGCTTTAGGCTTGGGAGTTCTTGGTTGGCATTCTTACTTGCAAAAGAATATGATTCCTATTGAATCAATGGACGCTAAGTTAATCAATGTGCAGATGTTCAAGAATATCAGATCTTGTGCCGATAAGGCAACTGAAGAATTAGCTGGTATTTATGGAGTACCCAAACTGCTGCAAGGAAGCAGCAGAAGGAATGTAACAACATTAGCTATAGCTCCAACAAAATCGTCATCTTTTATATTAGGTCAAGTTTCTATGGGCATAGAGCCTATTAAATCAAACTACTTTATAAAAGATTTGGCTAAGTCCAAAACAGTGTATAAGAATCCAGAGTTGGTAAAACTCCTGGAGTCTAAAGGGATGAATACTAAAGATGTGTGGGATAGCATTCTATCTAAAGATGGATCTGTTCAGCATCTTGAGTTTCTGAGTGACAAGGAGAAATTTGTCTTTAAGACTTTTGTCGAAGTAAGCCAAATGGAGCTTGTAAGACAAAACTCAGCTAGGCAAAAGTATATCGATCAAGGTATTAGTTTTAACTTAGCTGTACACCCAAGCACACCTGTCAAGGATATTAACAAGCTTTACATCGAGGCGTGGGAACTAGGGATAAAGAGTCTGTATTATCAATTTTCAGAGAACTCTGCCCAGGCATTTGCCAGAAACATCAACGACTGCGTAAGTTGTGAAGCTTAATTAGAAGGATTGTACAAGTCGTAACCCTGCCGCACTATTACCTTGAGACGTTATATTTAGTGTTCTGAGTTTAATCAACGATAAGTGCAGGTATTTTTAAAATTTAAAATTTAGAAATGAAAGTAAAAATTAAAAAATTAGTCCCTGAAGCCGTAATACCATCTTATGCAAATTCAGGTGACGCTGGTTTAGATTTAGTTGCAACATGGATTACAGTAGAAGACCATAATAAATACGGATATTTTGAATACGGAACAGGAATCTGTGTAGAAATACCAGAAGGATATGTAGGCTTAATCTTCCCAAGAAGTTCTATTTCAAAAACAGGTATGCTTCTTACCAACTCTGTTGGTGTAATTGATAGTGGTTACCGTGGAGAAATAAAGTTTAGGTTTAAATATATTAGTGGAACTAATTCTTACAATGTTGGTGATAAGGTTGGTCAAATGATTATTATACCTTACCCTAAAATTGAATTTGAAGAAGCAGATGAATTAACTGAAACACAAAGAGGAGATGGAGGATTTGGCTCAACAGGAAATTAAAACGATTGAAGTAATCGAGGATTATGTAGATGAGTACTTTGAGAATGAAGTACTAAAACTAATTCCAAATAGATTAGCAAATGGAAAAGGAAGAAATCAAATACTCAGGTATGGGCATAACAGACCGTATAATGATAATATTATTTCAAGTACAATTCCAGATATATTCGATAGGTTCAAAGATACATTTGTTTATGACTCAATAACAATAAATGAATACTATCCTAATCAAACAATAAATTGGCACGTAGATCATCCGTTAGATTTAAAAGAAATAATTATAATTAGTTTATTAAGTCCGGCTGAAATAAAATTCAGAAAAAGAGAAGGTGATAAATTAATTACAAAAGTCTTTTATTTACCAAGATATTCTTTATGCAAATTCAGTGACGAATTAAGGTACGACTGGGAGCACTCTTTAACGGCATCCCAAAAAAGATATTCAATTGTTTTTAGAAACTCAAAAGATTTAAAAAATGACCTTTGATCACACAGTTATTTTTAATAGTTCAATTAACACAGAAAACGTAGCTAGTGTAATTGATGAAATAAATAGCTACCCATTTGTTAATTTATATTTCTCTACTGACGGGGGTGTAATTAATGAAATGAATATATTAATTGATTTTCTTAATTACAGAAGTAAAACAGATACATTAAAATTAACTCTTTATGATTTTGTTGCTAGTGCCGGTACATTACTACTTTGTGATTATGAGGGTCCGATATTTTTGCAAAAGTATTTTAGAGGGTTTATGTTCCATGCTCCGGACATTACTGTAGGAACAATTAGGCAAGGTGTGTTTGGTTCTAAGGCTAAAGAATTACTAGAAGTTATGAACGAAGATATATACGCCCAATATATGCAAATTGGTTTATCCAAAGCAGATATAGCTAAAATTAAAAAAGGAGAAGATGTTTACGTATGGTATGACGAGTTAAATAAAATAAAAAGGCAATTTTTTTCGGATGAAGAAGTAATTAAAAAATATAAATTGATTAACTAATGTGTGCTAGAGAAAGAAAAAACGACATTAAGTACTTAGTCAACCTAAACGATGAGCAGAAGGAGGCTAAGAGGCTTATAATGGATAATGAAATAGTAATCATAACAGGACGTGCGGGTTGTGGTAAAACCTTAACTGCCGCTCAAACAGCTTTAGACTTAATCTTTAAGCAGGATGTTGACAAAGTCTACGTAACAAGACCGACACAACAGATGGGCGACAGCCTTGGTTTCCTTCCAGGAACCTTAGACCAAAAACTAGACCCCTACTTGGATCCTTTTAAGGACAACCTGTACCAATGTTATGACCGAACAAAGATTGATAAGACAATGGAAGAGGGAAGGTTTGAGGGTTTCGCAATACAGTTTGCCCGTGGTAAAACAATTAAACAAGGTAAGATACTTGTATGTGATGAATCACAAAACACGAGTAAGCACCAAATGCTTGGTTTGTTAACGAGGCTTGGTAAGGGTGGTCGTATTATCATCATAGGTGACAACGAGCAGAAGGATATCAAGGATGAGTACAACGGTTTATCCTATGCCATTGAGTTATCTAAAAGAATCCCGGAAATAAAATGGGTAAAACTACACGAGAACCACAGGTCAGATGTAGTAGGAAAGATATTAGACTTTGAGTACAATAAATAAGATAGTTTATGTTTAATTTTATAAAGAGGTTCATAAAAAAGAAAAGGGTACAAACGATTAGGTTCTTACGTATGTATACTGAATATACCTTTACGGAGTACGACGCTTTCTTTGAACCTCCTTATACTCTCCCTAAAGAACAGAATAAAAAGGAAAAAATAAATGAACAATGAGTACATTATTTATAGTAATATTTGTCTTTTTCTCTGTCTATGTATTAGACAAGTACGTTGAGCAGTCCTGCTGCGGCGGGTTAAAAATCAATAAAAGAAACCTGGTACTAACCACAATACTACTAACTACCATATTCTATATAGTAAAGACATACCTACAAAAGGTAACATAAACAAATAAAAGGAAACACTAACAAAAGCCCCGGTATACAATAAAACGTATATTGGGGCTTTTTTTTTATTCTATAACCCCCTATACCAAAATAACCATAGAAACTACACTATAAAAAATACCCCCGCCCCACCCTCGCTACATATAAAGCCTTTGACTATAAGACAGACACAATACCGACTACCCAATTTCGGACATATACATATATAAGAGTCACAACATTTCTGGACATATACATATATGAGGTGGGGTCCCAAGCCTAGTGCCCCCCACCCCCACGTGCGCGTTTTCAACCTACCCCCTACATGGAGTTTTTGGTTTTTGGTTTCATGGCATATAGTATACACATATGAAACCATAAAGTATATACCATACCATACCATACCATACACATCAAACATATATGAATATACATAATATGATACACATCATGGTCACATAGCACTATAGGTTGTCTCTCACAACATCACACACATATATGTATAATCATTATATGATACCCCTTTGTTATATTGTGTTTTTTTATATATGTGTAGTTACCTCGGAGGTAACTGAGTGGTCCAAAAAAAAATTTCAAAAAAAGTGAATTTTTTTAGGTAAAAAGTTTGGTATATCGGAATAAGTATGTAAATTTGCGTATGCTTTTGAAAGTAGGGACACGAGAAACACCACCAAAGGCAGTAACCTATCAATTTTTTAGTCATGTCAAAGAAATCAGTATCCACCGCAGTAATCGTCCCTGAAGTCGTAATCGAAGACGTTAAGGGCATTTGGTTGACCACAACAGAACAAGCCACCCTCGCGTCCATGGTGTCGGACGCGGAAAGAGAATTAACCGCTGCTTGCCACCGCGAACACACGTCCATTGTGGACGGATACATCGCGGTAGGAAAGGCAGTACTTGCCCTCCGCGCGGTAGTGGAGAGCAACCTTGCCAATCTCGGCAACTACACCTCATTCAAATCTTGGATGGGCGACAAGAAATTTGGCCCTCGGGCCTTTGGGTACAAGCAATGTACCATTTATGCCACAATCGGCAAGCACCCCGATGTGGCGAGAACCCTCTACATGGAGGAGGGCATTTGGTCTCTTAACGCGCTTGCGAGCGCGGTGAATGAGGCGACCGGAAACACGAAATCGGGCGGTCGCAAGGCTGCCTCTGAGTCTGAGGGTGAGGGTACTGACGAGGCAGTTACCTCGGAGGTAACTACAAATGTCACATCCTTGGAGGCGGTGCTTGCCTTTATTGGGCAGGCGGATATTTCCGATTTGGAAACAATCGTCAATGCTGCCCGTCAGCGTTGGGATTCATTGGAGGGTGCTGAATAAGCACCACTCCCTCCCTTTACCCCTATCTGCTTTGTGTAGGTAGGGGTAAATGGGTTTTTGATTGCATCGCAATCGATGCATTTTTGTAGTTACCTTGGAGGTAACTGCATACATGAAGCCGAAACATGGTACTATGGTGTATTGTGTCCGCTACATAGGGGTATGTAGTGCTGATGATGGCAACCAATGTCTTTATTCAGTTTTTTACCCGCCATTTTCGCCAGTTACCTCGGAGGTAACTACACCAAACAAAAAAGTAGTTACCTCGGAGGTAACTACTTAGGAACGAAAATGTCTCTTGGCAGTTACCTCGGAGGTAACTACAAAAAAATGATTTTTTAACCATGGTAGTTACCTCCGAGGTAACTACCGCAAACCATATTTAAAATGAGTAATATTAAATTTGCGTACACATCATGGTACAATGATGGTGTACAGACATCCGCCCTTTACAGAGGTAAGAGGGCTATTGAATTAGTCTCTGATTACAGAAAGGGTAACTACAATTCATCCCTCCACTATGGAGGTGATGAGATTGTTGACAAGTATATTAATACTGTCAACACATGGCTTCCCGTTGGTCACTCCCCACTGACAAGGGAGAGATTACTTGCCCCAGTACCTGCGAGAGCAGGAAAGAAAGGGTTCTGATTCTGAGGGGAAAAGTTTCTATCCTTCTGAAAATAGTTGGGTAGGAACTTTTTTAATTAAACTATTTGCATTATCTTTGTAGTGCAAACGGCATTGAGAGATGTCGGTAACCTTGAATGGTTTGGCAGTTACCTCGGAGGTAACTACGGCAGTTCGATTCTGCGCTTGGTTTCTAAATTTATTTTTTATGTCTAAATCTTTATTCAGCGCAGCATTTGGAATCCTTGTGGGTTGGTATGCTGCAAAGCCGTATGACCTTTCGGTCTATGGTACGTCTGACATTTACTATGTCAAAGGTCTTACCCTTGGCACAGAAACAGGTCGGATCGATTCAACTTTTAAGTCAATGGATGCAATGTCTGCTTTCCTTGACTCAATTTCCGCAGCACATTCAAATGAATTTTTTGAATGGAATGCAAAATCTATAATGACCTACACGGAAGTGGAGGTCGTGAATGGAAAGGTATTAGTCAGAGTCCCGGATGTAAGTGGGGACTCTATGATTGTAGTTAAGATGAATGCTGTCGATACAACCGACAGCGGTACAATCCACTACGTTCTTGACTAACCCAGTTACCTCGGAGGTAACTACTCGGGCATTAAATCTGTTCTGAGTAGTTACTTCTGAGGTAACTACTCAATGGTATTGCCACAGCATATTGGATACACACGCACATGGTATGGCTTGTGGTATGGGTTCGAGTCCCATTGTGGCAACTATTAATTAACCCGCAATGTCTGTAAACAATAAAGGCATTGCACAAATTTTATTTATTATGGCAAAGTATTTAGTAAATGGTAAAGTGTCTGAGATGACATCTCATGTCCACCATTGTGGTTTAGTATCCTTTCTTGAGAACAATGGGTGTGAAGGATTCTACCCTCTTCTGCAATATGTAGAGGGTGCAGAACCCTCTGATTTGTGGAGCGGTCTTCAGTTTTGGACTAAGACCATTGAGGAATTTACAGGCATCACTTCTGCTGAAGAATTAAGTGCTGCCGTGAAGGCGCATGAGTTCTTATGTGTTCAGTGGACAGGTGAAGGTGACAAGCATAGTGTTCTTCTTATAAAAGGCACTAATGTAGTGTCTGTATTAGGTGTATTTGACACCTATGAGGATGCTGTGGAGGATGCTCTATCTCTCGCCTCCGTATAACAGAATTTGCCGTAGCATATAGGTTACCCACACACATGGTATGGTGTGGGGTGTTGGTTCGAGTCCAACTACGGCAACTATTTTTTCACAACGTAGTTACCTCGGAGGTAACTACACAAAACCGATGGATATGTCTGTAGTATTAGTTTTAAAAATCGTTTCTTGGGTGGCGGGTATATGCTACTTACCCTACATTTGGAGAGAGACCAAGCGTCCGTTTGATAAGGACGTAGAATTGTAATTTATTTTTTAACCTCAAATTTATTTTAGTATGAGACAAAAAGACGGTTACCTGCAAAAGATTATGTATTGGAAAGGCAGGTTGGAGAATGCAAAGACTGAGCAGGAGCAGGAGAGGGCTATGAATAGTCTGAAGTACTTCATCGGGAGAAGATACCCAGATGATGAAGTACACGCAGCCCTAATGTACAACGCCACATTAGATGTCGTTGCACAGAATAAAAGAATGAGAGTGGAAAGAATCGAGGTAAGTCCTGGGGTGTTCATGTTTGCAATCTAAATTCTTATAGGGCAGTTACCTCGGAGGTAACTGCCTTTTTTATCTAACCTAAAAAACAATAAACCATGAGTGGTAAATTTATGAAGTCAAAGATAGGTTCTCTGTGCGCAGAGACAGACACATTCATCATGAAAGGTCACGACATTTGGTATTGCTTCCATACTAAGAAGGCATACTGCTCGGCATCCAAAAAATATAGAGAAGAAAAAGAAGCATCAGATACCAGATCGTATATCAGTGCGGAAGAGGATGCGTACTACGACAATTTCTGCTACAGAAATGGTATCTAAAATTATTCCCATCAGAACCGAAAATAATTAGCCAAGAATTTTTTAGTTAAAAAAATATTGCTTATCTTTGTAGTGTTAACGGCAACATCAGAAAGAGATGTCGCAGTTACCTCGGAGGTAACTACTCAAAACAATTTTTAAACCTTATCAAATATTATCTTATGAGAAACATTCTTATCACCGCATTCTTATTCGCGGTAACCACATTGTCAGCGCAGTCAGACTGCAATACCATTCAAAGACATTCATTCAAGCAGAGTGAATCGAAGGACGGCAAAGTAACAAAGAAAGAATGCATCTACACTCAAGTGTGTGCAGATGTAGTTGCATTCCGTGTATCACAAACATCTATCCAAGAGTTTTACCGAATAGAAGGTAGCAACGTTTGGGTTGATGGAGCAACACAAAAGATTGTACAGAGGGTCGAACAACAAGACGGCATTGTAGTCTTTTGGAAGAATGAAAGAACCGCATTTGCTTACCCTACAAAATAATATTTGCCATGAAATACGGATATTTATTAGGCAAGTCAGCAAAGATAGACAAGTCAGACAAGTATTCTGACTACGAAAACTTCATCATGTACCTTGCACCCGCTGACGAAAGCGGGTACAACGTATGCCCTAATGCATCGGCAGGATGCAAGGCTGCGTGTCTTAACACGGCAGGTCGTGGTAAGTTTACAAACGTTCAGCAGACAAGGGTCAACCGAACACTACACTATGTGAAGGATAGGGTAGGGTTCATGGTGAACCTCACATCTGAGATAGAAAAGCATTCAAGAAAGCATCAGAAACTTGCCATCAGATTGAATGGTACGTCCGATCTGAACTGGATGCCGTACATAAAGAAGATGAATGGGAAGTTCCCATCTATAGTGTGGTATGACTACACAAAGAATCCTAACTTCGCAAGGTCATCGAAGAACGTACCTAACTACCATGTCACGTTCAGTCGGAGCGAAGACAACGATGACATCTGTAAAGAGATGTTATCCAATGGGGTCAACGTGGCGGTAGTGTTCAGAAACAGATTGCCGGAAACCTTTTGGGGTTACAAAGTAATCGATGGTGACGAATCAGATACAAGATTCTTGGACGAATCGGGTGTCATTATAGGCTTGGTTGCCAAGGGTAAGGCGAAGCAAGACAAGTCTGGATTTGTGGTCGATTTGTAATGACCTCATTAGATACGTTGTAACGAATTATTATTTAACCTGTGGGGTGTCTGTCCATCTGCGCCAATAAAGTGCAGCAGATGGCAGATAAACCACCAAATTTTAAACATATGAAAGCAAGAGAAGTAATCAAACAGACAAACGGAAGGTTTGTATCGGTGACATTTGAAAGAAGCACTGACTCAAAGAGTGGTGCGAAAGGAGAGCAGGTCACACGAGTGTTCAGAACTGGGGTAAGGAAAGATGTGAAGGGCGGTGGGTTGAAGTTTAACCCCGAATCAAAAGGTCTCATTACATTGTGGTGCAAGTCTGGGTACAGAATGGTAAAGGAAGATAACATAGTCTGTATTAAGTGTGGTGAAATCAATTGGAATAGGTAGTCTGAAATTATTCCGGCAGGCTACAAAATAAATCAATAGGAACTTTTTTAATTAAATTAATTCACTTATATTTGTATATCATTTTATAACAAGGGTAGTTACCTCGGAGGTAACTGCCGCAAACTAAAACAAGATATGAAACTTTCATTAGCAGAAGAGATGGCAGTCTACGAATTAGGGTACTACCCACAACCATGGGAGAGTGATTGGAAACCATTCAACCTATTGGTTAAACAGAAACAACGTGAGTTGAATGGAGTATGGGATAGCAGCACAATGGTTTTCAATGCGTGTAAGGGTAGGAAAACGCAAAAGAAAAGAGTACGTATCCCTGCAAAGCAGCAGTTCTTAGCGCAATTTTAATTTATTAATCATTAAATATAATCAACATGGAAAACAAATCTTTAATTCAGATGGGTGCTTTTATTACTATTGCTTTATTATATACACTATGTTGTATAGCATACATATTATACTATATATAAACACCCTGAGTTTATTTATACTGCTCAATTTTAGAATGAACTGATAATCAATAATTTAAAAATCAATTAGCATGAAAAACTTTTATAGCATGGTGGATGTGCATTACGCAAAGGAAACCATATCATTGTACGGAAAGAAGGATAAGTTTGGAAACGACATGGTGTCTATCTTCCATCTGCTTTGGGCGTGGAAGGTAATCATTTGGTTTCGTAACTATCTCGGCAAGGTAAGAGAACTTGCATCTAAACTGAGAACCAATTGGAACTCAGCAGTATCTAAAGTGTGGGGCATGATTAAATCAAACGCAATCGTAATACAAGACACGCCATGAACATCTATCTTTTAATCTTAATTATTGTAGCAATTATTCTTAAATCTAAAACATCAAACAAATGAGTAACATTTTAAATCAAATCGAAAGAGAGTTCGACAACATCGAAGCAGTAAGAGAGAAGTTGTTTGAACCTAAACTTATCCAACTACACACTGGCAACGAGATGTTCGATAGCCCTGATGCATTCGGTGTGTATAAGAACTCAGGCGGTGCTGCTCTTGGCGTAGTCGGCAGCAGATATTCACCAATGAATCTTGAGATAATGCTTGAGAGTATTGTGCAGTCTGTTATGAGTTGTGATGTGAATATCGATCTTTCAACTTTGGACTTTAAAGAATACCATGGTGGCAAGAAGGTGGCATTCACATTGGCACTACCAACTACCGAGATAAAAGGTTCACCTATGGTTGGAGATGTGATAAAGCGTAGACTTGAATTCAGAACTGGATTTGACGGACTTACCAAGACATCCATTACAGAGTATATGTACAGACTTTGGTGCAGTAATGGTGCATCTTCGCCCCACTCACAAGTTATGTCATTCAAGAACACCACTAATAACCACATGAAGATTTATAATCTGTGTGGGTACATTGCCAACACCATAGAAAAGAACAATGAGTTCCTTATAGACTTCGGGCGCATGGCATCATTGAGGATCGATAGTAATGAACTTGATTCTTTCATTAAGAAAGTAACAGGTCTTTCAGCAAAGGATTACAAGACCATGAGTGCGCAGTCACGGACAATGCTTGATGCAATCAACAGAAGTGTGGCTATCGAGATGAGTAATACCGGCGACAACTTGTTCTCTGTTGTGAATGGGTTCACAAGGTACGCTACACATGACAAGTCGAATAAGAATGAGGAGAAACTTCTTTACTCTTCAGTGAATACATTGGTACAGAACACATTCAGCGCAGCACTTGCACAACTAAACTAATTTTATAACACGGCAGTTACCTCGGAGGTAACTGCTACAATCTTTTTCAAAATGACAATTGCAAAACTCCCACTCGTACTCAGACACAGAGCAATAGCCAACGCTTTGGAACAACGCCCAGGATTAACTGAGTTATCTATTTATCAGAAGACATTGGAAGAGGCTTTCATATGGGGTGATACCATTGAGGGTCACGCCTATTGGTCTAAAGCACATAAAGAACTTTATCTTGCAGATAAAAAAGCAAAAAGAGAGATGGCTTTTTAAATCGATTCTAATGGACTTTCTTTTATTATATGATACCAAGTACCACTTGATAGGAGAAAGTCCAACAGAACGCACCGCAAGTACCTTAAAATTAATTTTATTAAACAATTAAATATAATTAAAATGTTAACACAGAATCAACAAGAAATTATTAACTCAATTACACAAGAGTTCTTGTCTTTCAACGAGCAAAGAAACTTTGCAAACAAGTCTTTCAACTTTTTCGATATCTCAGTTTTAGATGCCGACAATCAGCGTTCTAAAGCGCAGATAGAGGAGGCAAGGATAATAAATAAGTCAATGGTTAAACCATTGGTAGAGTTACTTGAAACAGATTTCAATTTGCTCAAGCAAGATATGCCGCCAACAATGCAAATCGAATTAAGCATATGGTTAGATGACGAATGGAAAGGTCTTCCGGATTACGAAAGAGACAACATTCTTGGAAAAATAATAATAAAGGGCAAGTCTGACACTTCATTTTTAGTAATAAAGTACTATGCTCACGGCAAAAGGTACACTGCTGATAATGGGGAGACATACGTCGTATTAGACGGAACTTACAGAGTAGTGCAGGAGGAAAGAAATTATTGCAATATCGTTGCACCAACGTTATCTGATTTGTTTGCTAACGATAGATTCGTGCAGAGGTTTACGAAATTTTATAGAGAATTCATTAAGTAATTAATTAATCAAATAAATAAAACACAATGACAAACACACTTCAAATAGATAAGACCCCTCACATCAGAGAATTTATCTGCAACTTACTATGTAATGGTATGTATTACTTTTCCGGATACGGCATTCAGTTAAACTATAGCCGAAAGGGTTATGAACTTACAAAAGAAAGTTCTACACTTTCAGACCCAGCATGGGAGGATGTATTAACTCAAATGATTATTGATGGTTATACGTTACATTTTGATGACATAGAGGGTGATGGTGAGATGAACGCAGACCTAACGCTACAATCTGTTGAAGATGGTTTAAAGAACTTGTATGGGGTCAACCCCACTTTTACCAATGCAGTAGACACTCTCTTAGCAGAGGAGGACGATGCTGAGACGTGTGATGTAATACTGCAATGTATTCTTTATGGAGATATTATATTTGGTTAACCTAATTAAAAACAAACACAATGACAAACACACACAACGGAACGTTCCGTATCTGTAAGGAAGTTACGATCTCTTATAGAGATTTTATTTCCACCATTCTTTCAGATGGCATCTATTACTTTAGTGCGTATGGATTCTATATTGATTGGGACAAGGAGAAGTATAGAGAAGCAAGGTCTCGATTGGCGAAACAAAAATTAGACCAAACGCTTGAGTGTATATATGCTGAGATGATTATTGCAGGTGGCGATATAAAGTTTGTACTCAAAGAAGGTTTCGATGTGCAAATAACCCCCCTTACCTTAGATGTAGTAGAGAAAGCCTTGTGGAAATTCTTAGAAGAAGAACCAAGCGATGCATTCCAATTAGCATTCGATAGGGTGTATCATGAAGAGTCTGATGCTGAGGACTGCGACGTTCTGTTGCAGTACATTCTTTTCGGTGAGTATATGTTTAGTTAAATACAATGGATATGAAAAAAAACAAGCAAGGCGAGTACAGAGTTATACACTCAAACAATAACGCACAATATTTTTTAACTAATAAAATAATTTAACATGGCACATAAAATATTTTCAGAGACTTATTACTTCTCATCCGATGTATTGAAACACTTTTTAGATAGAGACAATGAAAAGTTAGCAGATGACTTTGCTTCATTCACTACCCAAGAGAGGGTATCCCATAGTGACTTAGTTAGGTTCGTTAAGCGATGGTACACAGATTCATCTGTTATGAATGCAGTATTTGATTTAGAATGTAACGTGGTTGGTCACATTGATGAGTTACTTATTCCTTGAAACTAAAAATATTCCAATGATTATTTTGTTAATTGCTTTAGTTATATTATCTTTGTGGCTCATAAATGAGAGCGAATTCTTTAACGATTAAATATTTATTATGACACACTTAATTAGAGAGACAAACAAGTTTCAATTCTTCCAAGAGATTTGGAATAACTACACAGCCGTTATAAGGCTTACTGATTTGGAGATAACAAATTGGAATACAAGTTCTGAAGCAACCGAAGAGAAAGAGTACCTGTCCTGCTGTACCGAACAAGAGTTCGATGAATATTGTGAACAATTATTTGTATGATATGGAAGCAGTAAAGACAAACAAACAAGGAGAGTACAGAATTATTCATTCAAGGTACAATCACTTTTGGTACGAGTTGGTCGAGGTTTACAACGAGAAGATAGTTGAAAGCATAGGTCAGTTTAGGTCTCAAGAGGAGGCAAACAATTATATTAACTTATTAAATAAATAATTATGGGACTTGATATGTATTTATACAAACAAACTTACGTAAAGAATTGGTCGTTCTCTTCTAAAGAAGAGAGATTTGATGTTGATGTAAAAAGAGGTGGTCATGCCACAAAGATTAAACCAGAAAGAGTAGCCTACATCAAAGAAGAGGTAGCCTATTGGAGAAAGTTCAACGCACTACACGGATATATAATTGAGAACTTTGCAAATCAAGTAGACAATTGCCAAGAGGTACGACTTACAAAGGAAGACTTGACAAACATACTTGATATGCTTATCGCGATACGTGACGCAAACTATGCGTGTGCTGAGGAGTTGATGCCACCTGTCGCTGGTTTCTTTTTTGGCGGTCAAGAGGTTGATGAATTTTATATTAAAGATGTAGAGTTCACAATAGATATATTGCAGAATGAGATTGATGACATTGACGAAGACGATGATGTATGGGTTGGCTATACTTATTTAGCATCTTGGTAAAACAAATTAAAATGAAACACGAAATATTTATAGTATTAATAAGGGTATTCTACCATAACGCACGTAAGGTATGCGAAAAGTTGGAGAATAGTGTCTTCACATCACCGCCCGACTACGAAGGGTCTGGTCAATGGTATGTTAAGGATATGATTCAAAGAGAGTTTAGCGATATCAATGAGGATTATATATCAGTCGAAAGGATATCTGACTTTATGGATGACTTAAACAATGACTTATCATTGTCTGGGGTATTTGTATCTTATGTTTTATACACAAAAGAAAATTAAATTAAAATGGAAACAAGACAAATCAAATTGACAGGTATAGTAAAGTTCTTTAAGGAGATAGAACTTATCGTAGAAGTACCTAATAACCTTAACGACAATGATATTGTACCTTACATAGACGCTGACAAAGACATACAAGATATGATTGATAAGGCATACGCCAATGCTCCATATGAAATGTACTTAGACTCAGATGAAATAATAGTATCTTATTAATTAAAATAAATACAATGCAGCAAATAACACAACACATTCAAACACCAAGAGGTCTGTCTAATTTATTAGAAACACATTTTGAAATAGCGTCTTATATTATGAGCAACGCTGAGACCTCTGATAAAATAATTACGATTGATACCATGCAAGGTATAGGTGGTCTCTACGAATTAGCCGAAGACTTGACATTTGAGTTTGAACATTTTCTCGCTACAAGAGATCTTCCTTTAGAAGACGGAGAGTTCTTTGATTTATTGGAAGATTTCTTAGATGATAAATTAAAATAGATATGAGAATAATCAACGTTTTAAAAACTGATAGGGGTATGATTAGTGAATCATACTCCTACATAATTACTGACGAGGAAAAATCATCTGATGTAATTGTAGATGCAGAACAGATGTTCATGGATTTAATACGTGAAGAAGAAGGGGACATCTCAGAAGAAGATTTGTCTGAGTATGTGGATGCAGGCAACTATACAAACTATGATGGTATTAGTATTGACATTTATTTTTCTGACCAAATAATACAACAATGATGAGAATCAATTATGCTAAGGTTTGCTCCGCTACCGGAGAAGGTATGAACTCTGGCTACTATGCCAAACTAAATGATGAAGAATACTTCTTTAAGTACTCTGAAGATGCAACGTTTTGGTGTTTAGTTAATGGCTATCAAGATATTGACGAAGCCTTTGATAAAGGGGTTATAGAGTATTTGGAATGGGATGGTAATTCGGCAGGTGTGTCTGCACCATTCATCGAGTCTTGCACAAAGACAACTTCATACAATATGATTGTTTGTTATAATGATAGCAATTACCAAGTAAACTATTCTAAAGTATCAGACTCTTGGCTTGGTGATATGTCACACGTAACTATATCAGATGAGTTTGGGTATATCATAGACGAGCATTCAACACAAGTGCCTGTCGGAACATACGATACTATAAAGAATTTTGTTATATCTGTAAAAGATTATAATGAATAAAGTAGAACAACTAAAAAGAATAAGGAAAGTTATACAACACAAGGAGATTAGTTTGCTTTCTTTGTATTCGGGTGTCCATGTATCTGTCGTATCTTTGTATTTAAAACACGCTGGCAGAGCAGTTTTAAATGTCAATCGTGTGGATAGGATATTGAATGCGTGGAAAATAATTGAGCCAAACAAAATTAGAAATTATGATTAATTAAAAATTAAATTAAAATGAGAGAAGATAAGAAACCATATGAGTCAAAGAAAGAAGCAGTTACTAAATTAAACTTCTTGTTCGATAATTCAAATATGAAGAAGCCGCCAATAAGATGTTACGAGGATGATGGTAAATGGTATCTTACATCAAGCCAAGGAAGGAAGTTAACAAACTTAAAAGATATGTTAGAGATAGTATTAAAAGATTCAGCATCAAGGAAGAGGGAATACTTTTATACAAAGTCTGACATGGAAGAAGAACAGAGACTTAGAAATTTTTTAAACAAACAATTACAATTATTTTATGCAAGAGATAGTATTAGAACAACTTGAAGGGTTGCTTATCGGGAGGATATATGTAGACAAGGTGAAGACCTCAGCATATATAAACTTAGAACCAGGCAACGAATACCTATTTACAAAAGACCAACTAAATAAAATAAACTCACAAGTTTTTTAATTTAATATGGCTAATGATTTAGATGCATTATCTTTGTGGCTCGATAGAGAATCAGATAGGAGTAAGACCTTAATGAAAGACAAGTACAACGACTGGTTTCACAAGGATGATATAAAGAATATTATTTTAACTTTAAAACAAAATCAAAAAAAGATGAGCCTAATAAGCAACAATCAAACAGACTTAGAAAAGTTTTTTAAGTCACGCAATATGATCATCACGATACTTACTGCGACTTCTTTATTACAGGCAGTGCATACCGCAATGGTAATAGCCAACCTAACATTCATTGGCGATGGGTTTTGGGCATGGTTACATAGTGCGTTACTTGCAATCTGTGTTGAGTTGTACATTGTTATATTCTCCATCAGAGGCAACCATAAGTTGGCAGTTATGTATCTATGGTTTGCTATATTCATCAATATAGGTATGTCTTATATACAACACGACTTATCTTTTAGATTCTTTTTCTATGCACTTATCACAACTATCTTCCCTTTATCTGTGTATTACACGGCACTTGAATTAGCGAAGAAGCATAGTGATTACAAGCCTCAGCAGGAGAAATCAGAGTTGCCGGCAAAAGTCTTAAAGAAGAGAGGAAGAAAAAGAAAAGTATCTCAAGTAGTTGATGTAAATAAATAATAATGATAGAAAGTGATTTGCATAGGTTAGTTGATTTGGTTATTGATTCCCTTGAGGTAGGGGTGGTGAAGACAATTGTCTCCCGCCCCGCCTACAGGGCGAGATTAAAAGAATCAATCTCTTTAAATAAAAAATCAATACTTAATAGTAATTGCATTATGAAATATATGGAAGCATCGCTCGATTTGTTACCAAGATCTAAGTATTCCGGGGAGGTAAGAGAAATACCTACATTAAAAGGAGCGCCATCGTATAGTATGATATGGACTACAAATGATGAGATAAAAAATATTCTCAAAAACTCTTGACTTATTAATAATAAAACATTATTTTTGTATTTTAAATAAATTATATGAAGTATAGCAAAGGTACTATGGTTTATGGTTCTCATTTAGGTGTTGACTTTATTGGGACTATATCAGGCGAAACTAAAGACGGGCTAGTCCAATTAGATTCCGCGATAATCAAAACAAAAGAATGGTTTAACTTATCAGACCCACTCTATGAGAAGGAGGATTCCATATTGTCTCAAGTTAATGTAGATGATTTCGATTTGTTCTACGATGTTAAGAAGCAACCACCAATCAAGTTCAAAGACTTTTTAGATAAAGTTTTAAAAGGTGAAGACGTTACCGCAGCAGCAGGTTCCACAGATTAGCATATTCGCGGAGGCTGCCCAATTATTGATTTGTGAATTGATTTTTTCAAATGTGGTGGTTAAAACATCCCCCCACAATATAAATACTAAATGGTAATTATTCTATTTATACTATCACTTATATCTTATTTAATTGATAAATATTATTACAAATACGAAGAATGATTAAGAAATAAAAAATAAATAACAATGGCGTTAGTTGCTAGTCAAGATAAAAAATTATTTACTCTTGTGGAGCAGGAGCAAATTTATGAACACTACGGTGTTAAGTTATTTTATAGGGTACACTCTCCTTTAAGAGACGAGGGTAATCCAAGTTTTTCCACATACGAAACAAATGGAAACATAAGATGGAAAGACTTTGGTACTGGTGAAGGTGGTAATATTTTTGAGTTTATCATGGCTATCGAATCAGTTGGGTTCGCTGATGCATTGAGAACAGCAAAGGAAATACTGAAAGGTAATAGTCATTCAATAGAAAATGTACGCAAAAAACATGTTAAACAAGTAAAAAGAGATGTAATACCATTCACATCTTATAGAAAGTTTGAGTTGGAGTATTGGGATAAAAGGGGAGTAACAGAAGCACAACTCACTGACAACTTAGTCTTTCCTTTAAAGATGCTTCTAATAGATGGTAAGTTTAAATGTACATCAACTCCTGATTTACCTAAGTTTATATATTACATGAGGGGTGACAAGTCTTCTTGGAAGTTGTATAGTCCTATGGATCAAGGTGATTTAAAGTGGATGTCGCACAACATCTCTTTAGTTAACTACGAATCCCCGCTCAAAAATATAAATAAAGATTTAGTAATACTATCTTCTAAGAAAGACAAAATGGTTTTTGATAATTTAAAACTACCATTTGATACTACTTCCGTATTAGCTGAAGGTAACTACAGGGGTCTTTTAAAGGAAATTGAAAATGATTTTAAACAATATGATAATATTTATTGTTTATTAGATTTTGACCGGGCTGGTGAAAACAGCACACAAAGTATTGAGAATGAAAGTAATGGCCGTATAAAGGGCGTTTATTTGCCTTTAGACGTATCCAATTACCTATATACGAAAGGTATCAAGGATGTAGACGAAGTTGCCGTAAACCTTGGCTATTCCGCCTTAAAACGCCTTATAGAAAAGATATTGATATGAAAAAATTGAAGAAGTTAACAAAAAGTAAGTTAAAACCTGGGCAGGTTGTTTATGAAAGAAGGAATAACTTTTATTTAGATGATGTCGGGGATGGTTATGAATTAATAGAACCACTAAAAAATAGTGAGTTACTATCTTTTATACCAGGCTGTGAAGAGACTGATGACAAAGAGCAAAATTGCAATGTTTATGTAATGCAAAAATGGCTGGTTAAAAATTTTAAAACATCAGAAAACGAATCAAAAGTAATAACTGCTTACTTAGCAAGGTGGGAAACAGCTTATATAAAATACAACAACATAGTATCCTTTAAAGAAGAGGAGGAAGATAACATAGAAAATTCAGATCAATGTATATAAATTTTAACTACTTGAAAAAAGTAGAACTATCTGTAGCAGATATAGTGGCTTTGCAAGCGATACATCAAAATCGTACAGAGGATTTGAACCAGTACATAGTTGATAACTTTACTATACTGCATCTATCAGATTACACTCAGACTCTGAAAAACGGGGAAGTAAGATTAAATAAAAAAGGAAAAGAAATCTTAGACAAGATACAAATACCTAATTACCATGAGAACGATGAGAAACTTGCCGATTACCTATTAGATAAATACAAAGAAGAAGAATTAGTAATATGTCCAAAAAATAAACTATTAAAACTTATCGCTTGGTTTAGGGCGGAGACATCTTTTACCCATAAAGAGATATATAGTCTAATTGTTTCTTACTTTGAAACGGAGGAATCTGTGTATAATAAAAGATTAGATTACCTATTTTTTAAACCCGAAAATGCGTATAGCCAACCAAATTTACAGCATAGTAGGTTATTTACTTGGTATGATTCAAACAAAGAGAAGTTTAACTTCCAATAATATACGCCTCTGATAACGTGTCTGCCACGGATAGGGGGAGGAAAATAAAACTCCCCCTATATTTAACAATCATTTAACAATATAATATAAAAATATGTACTAAATTTGTAATCATCTTTAAGGGCTAATAGCTCAGTAGGTTAGAGCAACTGACTCATAATCAGTAGGTCATAGGTTCAAGCCCTATTTAGCCCACCCAGTTTCGCTATAGGTGCAATGAAAGGAAGTTTTAAACTTCTGGGTGGAATAATACTACCAGCCTCTATAGGATGCGATCGGTTATAGGAAAGATGGGTAGCTCCCTATTTCTAATTCTCCTATGTTGTGTATACCGAGACTTAGTGGAGAATTTCGTGCTAGGAGAGTTTAGGAGCGTGGTGTCCACGCTCGCTTTCCTGGCTTTTTAATAACGTACCAGGAAGCATCCCAAAGAACTGCCCTCTGGTCTTCTTGTTACAATGAATAGCCCAAGGTATAAATTGTAACGTATCCTGCAAGCTCTACTGATGGACGCATCATGTATCTTGCGGGTTTTTAAAATAATAAAATAAAAAATAGAATGGCAAAACGAGAATATATTTTTTATTATCTTCGTAGAGATAAACCATGTGAAAAAATACTGTATAAAACAGAGGCTACTAGCGAACCTAAAGAATCTCCGTATTATAAAGAATTAGAAGAGATATATAAAAATGATCCAGATATATCTGGAATAGGGTTTACTAATTTTAGATTTGGAAAATGGTTATGAGTGACCACAATTAATACAAAGATATCCATTCAAAAATGGTGTTAGCAATTCGGATTAGTACGAAACGGACATAAGTTCTAGAAGTCCCTTTTGAGCGAAATTCTTAGGTTGTAGAGGCAGTGGAGCGACACCACATATCTTTTTAAAAAAAGTAAAATAAATGGAAAGGTTTTATAGTAAAATAAATAAGATAGAAGACGGATGTTGGGAATGGACGGCCGGTCTAAGAGGTAAGACAGGTTATGGCGCTATCAAAGTAGATGGAAAAGTATTAGATGCCCACAGGCTTTCTTATACTCTACATAAAGGAGAGATTCCTAAAGGTATGTATGTATGTCACTCATGTGACAATAGAAAATGTGTTAACCCGGATCATCTATTCTTAGGTTCAGCCAAAGATAATTGGCAAGATGCCGTAGATAAAGGCAGGATAAAAAACGATTCAGAATATTTGGCTGAGATGACTAAAAAATCAAAAGAGGTCTGTAGCAGAAAAGTTTTAGATACACAAACTAATAAGGTATTTTCTTCTATTAAAGAAGCAAGTTTATATATGTATGAAGAAGAAGGCGCGAGTGGCCCTTTTGCTTGGAAAAGTAAAATAATAAGAGGCACACAAATTAGGTTTAAAATTTTAAATAAATCATGAGTGAATTTTCTGTATTTACAATAACATCATGTAACAATTCAACTAAATCTTATTCGCACTGGGCTGAAGGTTTAGAAATGTTTATAACAAAAGACGGGGTTACAATTAAATTGAATTCAGAAGAGGTTCAAAAAGTTGTAAAAAGTCTTCCAAGAACTGTCGGAGGAACTTATTAAAAATAAATACAGATAAAAGAGCCGTAGGTAGTCCTCGCCCCACAAGCCAGCCTTAAACGTAGGTGGAGTATCTGTATTGACAATATTATTGTATATTGCAATTTGCAATATTTTGGCCTGTACCCTTGAGAAACTCGTATCAATTCAAAGACACAACGGTCCATAATCATTTGGACACGAGAAGTTATAAGAATGTGGATAAGCAGGTCAGCTCCGAAATAAAAGGGTAAGAGAATAAGGAGCATTTTTTCAAAAAATAATCGGTAAAAGATTTGGAAAATAATGAGCAAGATTAAAAGACCCGTCCTACTAATGGACATAATACAAGGAGAGGTTAATTATAATCTTACGAAGCCAAATGATCCTTCCTTTCTAAAAACAGCTGAGAAGATTAAATGGATTGAGTTCAATGAAAATGGAACATTTAAGGAAGCCTTTGATGAGCCTGATTTTGGCAGGAGCTTGGTGTTAGATCCACAATTTGGAGCCTTGTTCACGTGGCAAACTACTGGGGTCACTCAGATTGTAGAACAAACCGATGAGTATATTATTTTTAAAACAAAAAATTCATTGTACAAAATTGAAAAAATATGAGTAATAAAGTAAAAGTAAAAATCTTAGAAAATAATTATGGAAATTACGAAATAGAGAGAAGTGTTAAGGGCATGGATAAAGACATTTGGACAATGTTTTATGGAAAAGATTCTGAATGGGTAGATAGTCTTAAAGGCCAAAAGTTGATGAGGTTAGTTGATACTGGAAATGGGGTTAATGTAAAACATTTTAATGATGACTTTAACTTCGGCAAAATTAAATTAGATTACGCTGCTGTGTGGGAGTTGTATATTCTTTTGGACTATTACTTTAAAGATCAGAAAGAGTCTTACTCTGAATTTGAATTTGTTAGAGAAGAGAAAGTATTTCCAGATAAGGTAGAACAAAAGGAAATCCTTACTCAGATGATGGAAGATGATGCAAATTTTTACGAGTAACTATTGAAAATTAATAAATAATAATTATCTTTGCAAAAAATAATAAATATTATGCACGAAGAATTTGTTTATGACCGCCATGTCCGCAGCGTAATTAGGAAAATTACAGATAGATCCATAGTTGGGTTAGAAAAATATGGTACTACTCTTGAAAGGGATGATTACAATCTAATAGATTGGTTAAAAGAGGCACAGGCCGAAGCTATGGATTTTGCTTTATATTGTGAAGCGGCAATGAGTAGAATAAGAAAAGATGGGGAAAGCAAACTTCAAGACCAAGTTCCGGTAAAAAAAGAAGTAGATAAAGATTTACACGTAGGTCGAAAGACTTCTATTGTGACTGGAAACAATCCTGCTTCAAGTAAAAAATGTCGTGGCTTATTTGAGAGAGCCTGTGAGTTAGGTTATAAAATGAATTATCCTATATCAGCTAAAGAATTGGATAAGTGTTCTTTAGATAGCAGGGAAATAAATATGGAGTATTTGTTTTTAGAGAATTGGTTAAAGAGAAATTACAACATATATCTACTTGTGAAATTAGATAGTATTATGCCGTCAACATATTATTATGTTGTAATGTTTTTCGATGAAAACAAAATGCTTTATACTTCAGAAGACCCCTATATAGAGTTAGCTACTAATAGGGGAGACTCCATAGATACATACGATGAAGCTAGATATATTTCATTCTCTAAAGCCTTGATGCATATACAGGATTTGAGAAACAACAATTCTCCTTTATTTCTAAAAGATTCAATATGAAAAAGTTTAAGTATTGGGTAATATTCCCTGGTTACAAACACAAAGGTGGTTTAGTTACATTCCAGGATATAACTATAGACCACCTAAGGGCTGTATTCTTTCCTAAAGATTTCTACGAGAAGTATCAATATTTAGGATCAATACCTTGGAAATCAGAGGGAGATATGTTTAAGATGATGGAACCTCTTATTATATTTATGGACTACAAGGCTAAACCTTGGTGGTGTCCAAGATGGTTCCTAAGATTGTTGCACCTATTTGGTAGCGACAATTCTCTTGTAAGAATGCGTAATTTGTATCTTCATAATTTGCATACAAAACTTACTAAGGGTATTTTTATGTGGGATTGGAAGACTAAATGGTATGATTATGACCTCCGCATAACTATTTCAGGCGATAAACAAATGCAAGAAATAGCTGATATGATAGAGGATTTTGTATACACAAAAGGGTTGAAGAAGTTTATGCTTGAAAAAATAAATAACTCAGATTTGAGAAATGAATTGCCATCCTATCCTACATATTGTGAGATTGTTAATTTATATCATAGAATAGAAGAAGAAGAAGAATAAAAATGGATGATAACGATAAAAGTTTTGTGGAAGGCTTTATTATTGGGTTTATTTTCAATGCAATACTTGTAATTATTATAGTTGAATTCTTAATTAACAATTAAAACTTTAAAATTATGTCAGGAGGATTTTTCGGCTACGACCAATATAAGATTGGTCACATAGCAGATACCATAGAAGGTATTATTATTAAGAATGGAAAACCTAAAAGAAAAGAGGATAGACACTCTTGGGAGGAAGAGGGTATTCTTTATTCTAATTATAGCCCTAAGGAAATTCAGAAATTCCAAGAGGCTGTGTTAGCTCTTAAGGTAGCACAAGTGTACGCGCACAGAGTTGATTATCTTGAATCTGGCGACGATGGCGAAAACTCATTCCATCTAAGGCTTGAGAGGGATTTAAAAGAAGTAAGAGAAAAGTATACCCAAGAATACTTTGATAAGCTCGTAGAGATGTCTTTAAAAGATTATTATGGAGAGTAATGTATTTAATGTGCATTATTTTAGGTTAGTAACAACTAGTAATGAGTAACAACATGGAAATTTGGAAGGATATACTAGGATACGAAGGCCTTTATCAGGTGTCAGATTGTGGGCAAGTTAAGTCTTGCGAGCGTTCTGTAGCACACGGTTTAAAAGGTAATCAAGTTGTAAAAGAAAAAATCCTAAAGCCTATTTTAGACGCATACGGATACCACCTTGTAAACTTGTACAAAGACGGAAAGATGAAGCGCTTTAAAGTTCACCGCCTTGTTGCTTCAGCATTCATTAAAGGAGATAACTCGTTGACTGTTAACCACATAGACGAATGTAAAACAAATAACCACGTCTCTAATTTAGAGTATTTGACACGAGAAGATAACCTAAGAGCGTGGAATAAAAACAACCCTGAACGCAGGTATGATATGATTAAGAAAGCAAATGAGGTTCGTAGCCAACAAGTGTTTGACACTCAAACAGGTAAGATTTTTCCTTCAATAAGAACAGCAAGTCTTTACATGTACGAAGAAGAAGGAGCGAATGGGCCTTATGTTTGGGAGGGTAAAATAAGGCGTGGACAACAAAGTAGATTTAAAATTTTAAAAATGAAGGACATAAATAAATTAGACGATTTAGTACCATTCCACATAGTGTGTGGTTGTACAATATGTAATTGCATAATGGCAAATAAAATGGTTCCAAATCCCGCAAAATATGGGGATTATAAAATAACGCAAGGATCGAGTACAACAACCAATCCAAAGAATTTTCCATCGATTGAACCAATTAAATAATGACAATGAATAATAGCGTAAAACTAATTGGATGGTACGGAGGTGACGAAGCAATTTCTTGCAGCGCGTGGACGAGTACCTCAAGAGATTTATCACCTGAGAAAAGGGAAAGAATTCCTGCATTGATAGAACAATTATGGAATGCAGAACCTGTACCGCATGGAACACCTTTTGAGAAAGGTATGGTACATTTTTTAGTTAACTGCGATATTGCTAGCCATATACATTTGTTGAAACATCGTATCTCATCAATTAATGCTGAGTCGGCTCGTTATAAAGAATTAAAAGAAGATAAGTATTACATCCCAGATGATTGGCCACAAGAAGCACAACGTCATTTGATAGGGTTTACTCAAATGTCTAACCAATGGTATCATCAATGTCTTGAAGAACTCACTCCTATCTTAGGTAGAAAACGTGCAAAGGAGTCAGCAAGATTCTTTAAGACATACAACTCACAGATAGAGTCTGATGTTATGTTTAATATGAGATCGTTTCATAACTTTTTAACCCAGCGGATGGACGATCATGCGCAAGTTGAAATACAAGAGATAGCAAGACAGATGCTTAATTTAGTTAAAAATATAGAAGGAAATCCTTTTCAACACACTTTAAATGCTTGGAACTTATGACCTATGAAAATTTTTTAAAAGTTACCTTATCCTTACAAAAAGAAGGAAGAGTAATTTCTGAATTGTACAAACTTAATGTTGATCTTATTGAGTTCGTTGATCTATATCATAAAATTATATCTACATTAATAGAGGAAATATACGGAAAACATGGATTAGAAATGTTTGATTGGTTTTGTTATCATAATGACTTTGGACAAAAAGGATACGAAGCTTTCGATGGGTGTGGGAATATAATTTGTGATAGCCATGAGAGTCTTTGGGCATTCTTAGAAAGCATCCGAAAAGAAATTTGTTTTGAAACTTCAAATAGTAAAGATGAGAAATAAGAAAGAATCAGACGAAGAATTTTTAGCAAGAATAATCAATAAGCAATTTGAGATTAACGGGTATACAGATATTAATTACGATATTCTTATAGCTAACAAAGAAGCAGAAGATGCAATGCCGTTTGGAGAAGAATGGTTTAGACGTTTTACTACTACCAAAGAAAAAGAACAAGAGTTTAGAGGGTGGCTAGAGGTAGAGATGAAGAAGAGGTATAAGTATCTTCGTGGAAAAGCACTTCAAACTCAGGTTGCAATGTTCTTACTTATGTGGGGCTTGCGTTGCACTGATTGTGTTGAAGATTTAAAAAATTAAAAAGAATGAGCAACATAGAGATAGACTTAGAGCTTATACTTAAAATGGCAGAAGAAGTAGCTGCTTTAAAACCACATGGGTTTAACGGTGATGTAAACGGATACGATAACGCAATAGTTGGTCTTTCGCAAGACGGTCAGTTAGTTTATTCTATAGAAAAAATGATAAGTATATGTTCTGTAGATGGTGAAATGACAGATGAAGAAGCTAGTGAGTTTTTATATTTTAATACATTCTGTTGTTACGTTGGGGAGCAGACACCTTTATTTATATACACCGGATCTTAAAATAAACAAAATATGCGAATTGCACTTATAGCACATGATGGGAAGAAGCACGAATTAGTTTCTTTTGTATTAAAGAGGTTAGATTTTTTTACCCGCGAAGATGTAGAGATTGTGGCTACGGGTACGACAGGGTTGATGGTAGAGAGGGCTGGGGTGGAGAAGGTTGAGTGTGTAAATAGTGGTCCAAGGGGTGGGGATGCAGAGATTGGCGCAATGGTTTCCAGGAAAGAAATTGATGCAGTAATATTTTTTAGAGACCCACTTGATAAACATCCTCACGAAGTAGACGTTAGTATGCTTATGAGGTTATGCGATGTGCATGAAGTCCCTTTAGCAACCAATTACAAATCCGCACACATTTTTATAAAGTATTTTAAAAATAAATAAAATGAATATAAGACCATACAGGCATGCAGCCGTAGAGTCCTTGCAAGAGATAAAGTCTTACCAAGATAGGCGCAAACTTATTATAAATAGTGGCCATGAATTTTTAGATGGATTAACCCCAGGAAGTATTGTTACTTTAGCTGGGGCTTCTTTTACCGGTAAGACTATTCTGATGGAAGATATAAAATCTAATATCATGTCCATTGAATATAACTCGAAGGCGGACAATTTTGTTTGGTTAAGTAATTCATTGGAGATGACTAATCTTATGACTACTCTTAGGAACTTATCATCTCATTTATGCAAGTCTAAAAAAGATATAATGTTGAACCACTTCACAGCTGAAGAAAAGCAAAGTGTAAGGGATTATTTAAAATATAAAACAGATGATAGGTTCTACCTTAATGAAGAACCTATGACTGCGGATGATTTTCTAGAATCAATAGAAGCATTCTGTATTAAGTTTAAAGATAAAGATCTAATAGGTATTGATTTCGATCACGTTGCTCTAGCAAAAGGATCGGATAAAAAGAAAGTTATGGATGGTATCTTTGAGCATCAAAATTTTCTAAAGAAAGCATATCCAAATACATTCTTTTTAAATGTATCCCAGTTTAACCGTGAATCTTTGTCACGAGTTTCCGACAAGAGTGAAGATATGAAATCAAGAAGAAATGATTTGTATCAATCAGATGCTTTGTTCCAGGTTAGTGACGTAGTTGCTTGTCTATCAACACCTTATAAATTAGGTGTAGAACAATACAGACTTGTATCTCCTTATTACTACGATCATCTTGCTGAACATTATGGAGATTTTAATAAGTCTGGTACTAAGGTTTCTTTTTTAACTTATGGCCGGGTCTTTATTGAAATACTAAAGAACAGATTCGCTGATGGCTTCGGCACAAAAGATTTATTTATTAAAGTAATAGAAGAGGACCAAAGACCTAAAGAATCTTTGTCACAAAATACAACTAAACAAAAGCCTGTGTTCAATGAAGAGAAGATTGTCGTTATTGATTTCGATAGTTAAATTTTTGTTAATATAGTTTTTGTTTATTTATTATCCTTATATTTGTATCATTAATTAAAATTTCAATTATTATGGCACTAGGTAACAGATCAGAAAGTAAGACCTATTGGTTAAAGCCCGTGAACGGGAAATTTGAGTGGGGCGTTAAAGAAAAGCGCGAAGGATTTATTGAAAGAAACGTGGAGACTTCAGACGGAAAGAAGGTAACCAAGTACGTTAAAGAGTTCGATCACGTTGAAGGGTTTTTGAGTGATGTCTATTCTGAAGACAGTGATTACGGAAAAAGATGGGTAGTTAAAGTAACAGATGGAGACGAAGTTTACATCATTACTTTTAAGTATTCATCCGGCTATTCTAAAAGCTTCTTGAATCAAGTAGAGAATGTAAACTTGGATAGACCTATCCGTATCTCTTGTTCTTATAAGGAAGAGGAGAAGAATGGTAAGACTGTAAAGAATACTGCCATTTGGATGCATCACAAAGATGACAATGGTTCTTGGGAGTGGGTTAGGTTTAAATACTCTAAAGATAACCCACAAGGCAGACCTGAGTTAAAAGAGTTGGTAGTCAAAGGAGAGAAAGTCTACGATGACACAGACCAACTTAAATTCTTTGAAGGTGTTGTTAACAATATCTTCAACGAGAGAAAACTCAAAAAGGCAACTGCTCCAAGACCAGAAAAGACAGTTGAAGACTTTATTCCTTCTGATGAATTCTTAGACGGAGATTTACCTTTCTAAGATGAAGGAAACCAAAATCAAAAAAGTAAGTAAAATAAAAACCGATGATCACGGTTATGCTTACGTTGATTTAGAGTTAGAAGATGGAACGAGAGGGTATTACCCAAATGACAGGGAGGCCCTCTCCTCCTTTACAAAAGGAAGTAAAGTAAGATACATTGATACCAAAGTATTTGCTGGTCGAGAAAAAATTAACGGATTAACAAAAATTAAAGACATGGTTACCACAAAAATTAAAAGAGTTGGATCTATATCGGTAGGAAATAATAATACTTTCTACATGGAGGTAGAGACTGAAGACGAAGTAGTAGGCTTTCACTTCTCTGATTCTAGAAAGAATTTATCTTCTTTAAAGCCCGGCACTCTAATCCAGTATTCGGACACAAAAGAAGTTGAAGGTAAAGGTACTTTCTTTGTAGGGCTAAATAAGGTCGTACAGTACTCTCCGGACGAACGTAGGCAACTTTCTATTGTTAGACAGAGTTCGATTAAGGCTGCTATAGAAATACTCTCTATAGCCTCCCCAAAGGGCCGTTGGGTAAAGCCGGATGGGTCAGTCGATTCTGAAGGTGCAGTCAATGATGTTCTTACAATAGCTGAGATGCTTATCGATTATGCTATCGTAGATTAACTAAATTATGGCTAAAGAAATAATATTCGACATAGAGGCTGATGCTCTTTTAAATGATGTAACAAAAGTTCACTGTTTAAGTTACACTATAGTCGGTGAATGGAAGGTAAGATCGTTGTATGAGTATTCTGATATAGTAAACTTCTTTAAACAGACTGATGCTATATTTATCGGCCACTTTATCAGTAATTATGACTTAGCTGTTCTTGAAAGGATAGTCGGTGTTGAAATCGACTTTCCTTTTTATGACACTCTTTTTTTATCTCATTATATTTTCCCGAAAAGAAATGAATATTCTTTGGAATCTTTCGGTGTAGACTTTGGGGTTGAGAAAGTTAAGATAAGTGATTGGAGTAATTTAAGTAGAGAAGAATACACTAACAGATGTGAGACAGACGTAAAGATAAATTCAAATCTTTACATGCGCATCAAATCACGTCTTGAAGTTTTATACGATGGGGATGAGAAATCATTGGGCGATCTTCTAAAATATATGTCATTCAAAGCATCCTGTGCTTTTGAGCAGATAATGAATCCTTGTAGGATTGATATAAACAAAGCCCAGGATATACTTGTAGATATGTGTGTGAAGAGGGATGAGAAATTAGAGAAACTAAAACAAGTCATGCCAAAAGTAAAGATCTTGGCTAATAAAATTAAACCAAAAATTCTTTACAAAAAAGATGGTTCTTTATCGGCTTCCGGAAAAGATTGGTATGATTTTTTAAGAAGGGCTAAACTACCTGAAGAAACAAACGGACCTGTAGTTTACATTAAATCTTATAAAGAACCTAATCCATCATCCACCACACAGATAAAAGATTGGTTAACTAATTTAGGATGGCAGCCGGCCACCCACAAATTTGTAAGGAATAAAGAAACTGGCACTATAAAACAGATACCTCAAATTATTAAAGACAATAAAGAGTTATGCAATTCTGTTTTAGTTCTATCCGAAAAACACCCAGAGATTTCAGAACTTGAAGGATTAGGTGTTTTAAATCATAGGATAGCACAAGTAGAAGGTTTCCTTAGAGATTCAAAAAATGGATGGCTGTCCCAAGAATTAGTTGGGCTAACTAGCACACATAGAATGAAGCATGGTAAGGTTGTAAATCTTCCAGGCGTGGACAAACCATGGGGTAAAGAAATTAGGGGGTTATTTATAGCACCTGATGACCATGTAGTTTTTGGGGTTGACGTAGTTTCCTCAGAGGCAAAGACAAGGGATCATTTCATAAAACCTTATGACCCTAAGTACGTAGAAGAGATGAGTTCGCCAGACTTTGATGCCCACTTAGATATGGCAGTAAGGACTAGCCTACTCACTCAAGAGCAAGCTGCTGCACACAAAAAAGGAGAGGAGGATCATGGCAAGCAACGAAAGGTTGCCAAAGTAATTAACTTCTCAGTTCTTTATAAGTGCGGGGCCACTACGCTATCAAGAAATACAGGATTCCCTGAATACACATGTAAGGGCTTTATTAAAGCCTATTGGGAAAGGAACTGGGCGGTATTGGAAGTAGAAAATAATTCAGAGGTTAAGGATGCCTTTGAATGCTCATGGATTAAAAGTCCAGTATCTGGCTTTTGGTTAGAGTTAAGAAATGACAAGGATAGGTTTAGTGCTTTGAACCAAAATTTATCCACTTACTTTATGGATGTCTTTATTATGTACTGTAGGTTACTTGGACTTAAAATAAGACTTCAAATGCATGATGAGATTTTATGCTACGCTCCGGCAGATAAGGAGCAGGAAACATTTAAAATTTTTAAAAAAGCTGTGGCTTTGGCTAACGAAAAGTTGAAGTTAAATGTCACTATGGCAGTTGACCCAAAAGTTGGAGATAGTTATTCCGCAGTGCACTAAGACAAATTAAAATTATGAGTAAAGTTTTTATTGTAAGTTTAAGACCTGGAGAAGAAGATGATAATGGTATTGATCTGGGCCTTGTAGGAGTTTTTGATTCTTACGAGAAAGCAGAAAAGGTAGCTAAAGTTATTGCTAAGATGCACAGCCAAGTTGCGGAAGAGTGCCTTAAAGATATACAGGAAAATGAAAGTAAAAACCTGGAAGCTATTTGGACTAAGAATAATGCAGGTCTTCTTCTTAGTTATTCTGGTGTTGGTGTGCATGAATTAGATTTGAATACTCTTGATTCTAATTTCTTTCCCGACCAAGAAGCTCTTAATGAATTAGCTAATTCACTAGGTTAAAATGTTGGTTGAGTGCGTAAACGACAATGCTAGGCCCAATGAGATACCAACGACACATTGGGTTAAAAAAGGTAATGCCTATACAGTTATTAGCGTACTTAGCGATATGAATGGAGTTCCCCTTTTCGTGTTAGAGGAAATAAACCTTACCGAACTGGGAACTCCTTATAGAGGTTTTGCTGCGTATAGGTTTAGGCCCTTGGATGAAGGTCCGTTTGAAGAGTTGATTAAAGAATTAGAATTACAATTAGAAAATGTTTAATTATGTGGATTAAGTATAAAGACACAAAAATGTATAAGAGGTATATTTTTGTACCTGAATCAGTATGGGATATGTCCTTATTGGGAGACCTTGTTTTATTTTTAACAAGCATGAATGGGAAAGAAAAATTAAGAGAATTTTTAGATGAAAAATTAAAGCCATGACATCAGAAGAAAGAAAAGATACAGAGAAGTATTTGATCCTGGCTATTCAAGAAGTAAAAAAAGAAATAGCTGAAATAAAAAAAAGATATGAAAAATATAAATAATTATTTATTCTTACTTATCATTGCATTAGCGGCCCATTTGGTCGCTATTTTTTTGCTGTTGATATATCCTATCAATAAGGTTGAGTATAAGCCTATTACAATCGATATGGGGCTTACAAATGAAGAGAAGTTACTCTCATGTATCATTAACGCTGAAAGTGCACCTAATGACACTATAGACGCTTATTTAGTAGGCAGCACTGTTCTTAATAGGATAGAGCATAATAGGTTTCCAGATTGCGTACATGATGTAGTTTTCCAGCGTGGGCAGTATGATGGTATTAATGGTAGGTTTATGAGGACTGAGTTCTCCGATAGTATTGCGGTTAGGTTGTTTGATAATATAGGAAGGGATTGTGATGTTCTTTTTTTCTATAATTTTAAAACCGCCACCGACAGAACCTTCATTAGTAGGTTAAAAAGAAATACTAAATTAATTCACACAACAGATAATCATAAATTTTTTGGGTATGAGACCACATTATAGAATAAAACCTTTCCTAGAAGTATTGGATATTAGTAAGCTAGTGGGATTGCCAAATGAACAGTACAATAAGGAGATAATTGATTTAGTTAAAATGGAAAAGAAGATTACTGAAATGTTGCCAATAATCGAGGGCACTTGGTTAGAATCTCCTGATTTGAGATTCGGACAATTGCTTTATAACATGGGTATTGGTGGTGATTACTTCGAGCCTTTGTATATCTTAGAGGAGTCAGATATTTTAATGAAGCTTGGCAGGACTGAAAGAGAATCACATGGGTGGTTATCTTTTCTGAATAAAGACTTAACTAAATTGGACGAACCGATCTTTAGATTTATTTGTGACCTAGATACGGATCATTTGCAAACTATGCTGTATGAAGCCAATGCTGGGAAAAGGAAATACAATAGGAATTATTTAAGAATGTTTGAAGAGGAATTAGAATCTCGCGGTTTCCCCGGCCCATATATGACAGATGAGGGTTGGGTAAAACAAATAGAATTGTTATTCATAGGACTGTAAATAAAAAAAGCCCCACTCCTTTAATTAGGGGTGGGGCTTTTTTGTTTTAGCCATATTGTTTACTCTGACTCTACATCTCCAGCTTGTGAATTCATATAATCCTCAAACTCTTCCCTGTCGTAAGTATCTTGGTATTTTTGGTTGAATTTTAATTGGCCATCGCTAGTAACTTTTATGTCATATTCATAAAGCAATTCTACTAGCTTTGATCTTTTAAAGTATCCAGGTACCATTACAGGATTTCCATTGGCATCATATTTGAATTCTCCTTTGCTGTTTTTATCCTGCACATTAGTTAATCCAATTTTACTCTTTGGTCTAATTCCTATTTTAGAGACAATATCTTGGATGGAAAGTCCTGTTTCATTCATTATCTTATCGGCATTATTTTCTAATACAGTTAAGACTTTAGAACAGAAGGCGTGATCGTTTCCTATATTGTTTATTTCTCTAAGCCTTTTAGAGAAGTCTCCTCTCTCTAATCCATCTAAGTATTCATAGTACGTATCCAACATTTCTCCTTTTGAGGTAGCGGCAGCTAAGGCCATATCATAATTAGACTGATCGTCAAAAGTCTCCACAATAGTTCTCTCACTCTTTAAGACATCTTTCGGGCTTTGCTTTCTAATTAAGGTAGCGAAGTCTGAGTATTTAGATCTAATTATATCTGCTTTAGTTTGGCGGTCTTTAAAAGTTGAATTAGTTAATAAAGAATAATTAGAATTATTTATAGAAGCCACAGCCCTTTCAACAGAGCCTAAAATAGGATAAGGACTTTCTTGGTAAGGTATTCTTTTACCTAAAGCGTCGAAGTCGTATGTATCAATGAAGTCGTCAAACACATAGGCATTCGCCATAGCTCCGGATAATACACCTATGCCTTTTCTTTTGTCATCATCTTTGTACATTCCTTTGAGATTAGCTGACCAAGTGGCGAAACCAACAGCAGGTATGTTTGTTCTTACTAAATTTTTTTGTGCTTTTTGGAAAACTTTGTCATCAACTTCTCCTGAAAATATTCCAGTAATAAAGGATAGTTGTTCTAAAGCTCCAGTCAAACCAAATTCACTAAGGAATCCTACACCACTTAGCGCCATAATTTTAAAGACATCACTAGTAGTTAAAGGATCTCTGGTAGCATCACTTGACCCTTTTACTTTTTCTGCATAAAGTTCTCTTTCTTGCACTGCCGCCAGCCCGGAAAAGAATATACCCCAAGGCATATCTTTATACCCACCAACAATAGGAAGTTTCTTACCTTTATAGTAAATGGCATTAGGGAAATACTGTAAACCTTTACCTCTGAATACTGCCTCCATATCAGAATCATACTCTCCAGTAATTAACCAATCGCTATCAGATTTTAGCTTAATAGTAGCTCCATTTTCAAAAAATGCACCAAATTTAAGAGGATTAAAATAACCCATCTCATTGTACTCTTTTTCTTCTTCATCGTCTTCAAAATCAAAAGTAAACATAGCTTGAAATAAAGCCCAAGCCATTACAGATGGGACAGTTGACCAAGCTATTCTCGATGCTACTTCCCAGTTAGAAGCTTTGATTACTTCATCTACATTTCCTGCACTATTATATAATCTATGTTCTTTAAAGAATTGCAACGGCCATCCTTTTCCTTGGGTGTATTTCCCGTCAAGTCCTTTTACGACTTTCCTCTGGAAAAGACCTAAAATAGTAGCATTTTTTACAGACTGCATACCTCTAAATAATACTCCTGGGAATGGTATTGCCACCATTTTAACTGCGGTAAGAGGTATTTGTATAGCTAATTTTCTTAAAGTAGTTGGGAGTGAGTCATTTGGTAAAATAGGTTCTCCATTAAATTTTTCAAACGCCCCATTTAACTTGTTGGCCATCCAACCCGAGTAACCAAATATTCTACCCGTCCAGGCTAATCTATCTGCATACTCTTTAACTCTTCTTTGCACCTCGGCTGGTAATACAGCCTCACTTGTAGCTACTTTCTTCTCATACCTTTTCTCATCAAAGTTCTTACCTAATGCTGCCATCTCGGCTGCTTTCGCTTCTGCTATTGCTTTTGCTTCACCTCTATTTATAATTTCATTTGTCTTATTATAAATATCTTTATAGGTAGCACTAATCGGCAAAGACTCCGTAGCTATTTGGGCAGTGGTCATTCTTATTGCGTAAGGTATGGCTGCACTTCTAGCGGCATAGTCCATAGCAACAAGTAATCTAGCTATCCTTTGTTGTAATTTGAAAGCCTCTAAAGCTCCTACAGCAGCTATTTTATTAGGCTTTATTTTCCAATTAGGATCTTGTTTTATCCTATCTATAGCAACATCCGCCTTATCTATTTCAGCTAAAGAATTAGATAATCTATCTTTAGTCTTACCAGAGACATCCATCTGCTGTATAGAAATACCTTCGGCACCTTTTAATACCTCAAAGAATGTAGAAAAAGAAAAAATATTATTACTACCAACTATATCTAATAATGCATTACCTAATGTTCTTAAATTTCTAAAATCAGGTTTTACTCGTCTTGTTTTAATCCCATCCTTGCCTATGGTAATAGGTGAAAAATTTAATATATCTACAGCTAAAGCTTGGAAGAAATTTGCAATAACATCTCTAATTAAACCTATCGTACCAGAAAAGAAAGCAACCTCTGCTGTTCGTGGGCTAGAAAGCATATTACCGTACATAAAAGATTCCCACATACGTTTAAAAATATCTAAGAAAGATACATTACTTATTCCGTATAGGTATTTCTTTAATTCAGTTATAGCTTTTTCCTCGTCCACAGAATTCTTAGCCATAGTTGCATTCCTTATCTTTTCAGATAGAATCTCAATATGGTTTAGTTGCTCTTTAGAGATTACCTCTACTCTTAAAGAATTAGCTAAAGCATTTACTACGGTTTCTTGTGTTAATCCACCTTGCGTAATAGTCTTTAAAATCTGGTAGAAATCTCCACTTTTTAAACGCTTGGCAGCTTTTTCGTCAAATGTTTTTAACCTTGACTTAGCTCTAGCTGCAAGTTTTTTGTATCTTGCTGCTTCTCTTTGTGCTGTCTTTAACCTTTCAACTTCTTCAGGTGTCTTAGTTTTATTACGTAGTTTATCTGCTTCTGCTTCAAAATCTGAAGCTTTTTGGGCGTACTCTTCGGCAGCATTAACTAAGTCGTCTCTGTTTCCTTGTAAAGAATCTAAGTATTCTTTTTCTAAAGCAGCTTTGACCTTAGTATCTACTATGTTTTTAATTTCATCTTCTATAATCTTTACGAATGGCGCTGCCTCTTCGGCAGTCATACCTGTTCTTTGTATAAACTCCTGGGCAATAGAATTAGTATAGACATCTATTTTAGATAGATCATCCATTAGGTCTTCAACAGTTTCTCCTAAAGAAGATAAACCTCTTTTGAAGTCTTCCCTAATCTTAGCTTTAGTTATCCATGGTGTAGCCCTATTCTTTAATTTTTCGGCTCTTAGGTTAACTAAAATATCATCTACCCTTGCCAATACTTCTTCTTTCTTATTGGCCGGCAACTGCATTAATTCAGCATTAATAGCATTCCTAAGTTCAGTTAATGTTTCTATATCTACATCATTCTCTGCGATCTTTTGTTCTAAAGTTTTCCTTTTAGGTTTAGCCTTTTCATTTCTCTTATCAATTGCTTTTACCCTCATGGCAATTAATTGCGCAGGACTAAGCTTTCTTACATTGCTTGGAGTTTGTACTTCCTGTAGAGCTTCTAATATCTTGGCTTGGGCTAATTCTCTTGTAGCCGTATCCAATGTACCATCACTAACTAAACTGCCTATGATCTGGTCTATGTCTCCGTGCGCCCCTTTTAATTCTTTTTTACTTAAAAATTCTTCGCGGGCTTTTTGTGTGTTACCATTATTGTTATAAAAGGCATACATAAAATAGTCCTTGGCAACCTGTGCCAACTGGGCTGCTGGAATAGTTTTCCCGGCTGTATCTGCAAGAGGATTCTTTTTATTTAAAGAAGATTTGCTAACACCAAAGAAATCTTTAACTGACCCAACTATCTTATCAAAAAGTCCTTTTTTCTTTTCGGCAGCATGCGCAGTCTCTCTTTCTTCGGTAGCCTCTTTTACTTTCTCTGTACTAGTCCTCTTATCGTATTTCTCTTGTACTTTTTTAGCCGTTTCTTTTTTTCTTTCGCTAACACCTTCTTTTAAAGCTTCTTCTGCTGCTTTGTTTTGGCTATCGATCCTTTCTCTATTAGTTGTTTTTTCATACCCTTTAGCCGGGGCATTTAAAACTTCTTCTCTATTCTCATCGGATTCCCTAGATAAGTGGACAATATAAACTGCATCCATTGAGTTCAAACCAATCTCCCTAAGCTCCTTACCAAATAAAGAACCTAAAGAAGTAATCTTCGCCAGTACATCTGCGGATCTCTTCACATCTCCCATCTCAATAAGACTTTGGGCAATTTTCTTCAACGCCCTAATCTCGTAAGTAATCTGGCTCTGGGCCCCATCTCTTATGTTTGTTAACTCCCTGGCTAAAGAATCAATCAAATCTTTTTGTAAGTTATCAAAGATTTCTACTGCTTCTTCATTAGTTTCTGCCTCCCTTCCTGGTGCTACTATTGCATCTGCTAAGATTTCAACGTGCTCATCAGTAATAACTTCTTTTGGTTTAGCGTTATCTAATAAAGCATCTTTAACATTGTCGGGAATAGAAGGGGTAAGAATAATTCTTTGAATTGTTCTAGGATAAAAGTTATATCTAACAGCCCTCTTAAACAACAACTCTATGCCACTATCATCTATAGAAATATTAAACTTATCTAGGATTTTCTTGAAGTCTTCTTCGGTAAATTTCTTACCCTTACTAATGGAATTTCTATAGCTGGCGCTGATCATTTTTATAAGAGTTTCCTTTGTTTTAAGGAACTCGTCTTCCAGCATTTGGCCTCTATCCCTAGGATCAAATTTTGTCTTTTGGGTTTTTGAAGATTTACTTACTGTAATTTCTTCTTTTTTATTACTTATTTTTCTATTAGTCTCTTCTAATTTTTGCAAAGCGTCAATCTTAACTTCGTCTATAAAGGAAGTTTCTAACTTCCCTCCGACTTCACGAACTTCAAAAATTGGCTTATAACCTTTTTCGCGCCATTTTTGGATCTGATCTTTGAGTCCTCGCTCAACTTTTCTTTGGATGTATTCTTCATAAGTGTCTGGTTCTAATCCTAATCTAAGCATGTTAGCTGCCCACATAGCTGCTTGCACTTCTCTTGGGTCCCATTTAAGACCATCTGCAATACTTCTAACAAACTCTTTAGCTTTTTCAAAATTTTTTTTACTTGGTGTTTTTAAAGTAGGAAATGAATTTATAAAACTCCAAACATGCATATCTACAGGTATGGCGTTTTTATCGCCTAATCCGGCGGCTATGAAGTTTCTTATCTTATCACTTGTGACAGGCAAGTTAGAAAGAATTTCATAAATATTTCTTTTCATTATAGGCAAACCTTTTATATCTTGTCCTTCATATAATCTTTGCAGATTATTTAAAGATGTGCCAATAGTAGATGCGCTATTCGCAGCTACAGCGGATCCAAACATAAACATCATGTAATCAGCAGAGTATTCACCAAAAGCTTCTTGCACTTTAGCTGCTATACCTTCATACCAATCTTTCCAAGAAGATAATTCTTTAACTATCTCCATTCCCTCTTTTTCGGTTAAACGAACCCCATCCCTTCTGAATTTTTTCTGCAAATTCTCAGTTGCATTTGTAATTCTTTCTTTATTTGGAGTTGGAAGTTCCCTATCAATTCTAGCGGGTCCGGGTATTTTAGAGGATTTATTTACAATTATTTCACGTTCTTGGTCTAACATATCATCCATAGCTTGTACTAGCTCTGGGTTAGTGTTATTCTCTTTAGCATCTACATAAGCATCATGTAATGATGTGGCAGTACCAGGCTTTAAATCAAATATAGTAGACCCATGTGAAAAATCATCTGGAGATTTTAGCCCATTCTCAGCTTTTACACGTCTGGCATCTATACCCTCAAAACCTAACTCTTTTAGTATTAAAGTTTCTAGCCTTTCAGCCCTTCCTGGAGGATCTTCTTCTGATTTTTGTGGGGCACTTCTTTGCTTTTCGTATTCATCTAATACACCACCCAAAGCCTCGCTAAATGGTTTTTTACCTATCTTAGATATTTCCGAATTTATCTCGTTTATTCTATTGCTTATCTCATCAAACTCTTTATTACTACGAACTGTGTTTAATCTTTCTTCTAATTGAAACTTCTCTCTTGAAAGATCTTGTTTTTGAAGTTTGTTACCATCGTAATCTCGTATAGCTCTTACTACAGAATTAGGTAAAGAGGTATATGGTTTTTCAAGGAAATTTTTTAACGCCTCCTCAATTTTAATCTCACCTCTTAACAGATCTACCGCTAAACTCTTCAAAGCTATTTTTAAAGAAAAATATTCTTCCGCCCCAGTGAATTTAACTAAGTTATATTTAGAAAAATCTACAATTCTAAAAGCCCTTGGGTCTCCCCATCTAGATTGACCTAGAACAACTTCTTTAGGGTCGGATACAAAATAATATCCAGTATAAGGCATCTCACCATGATAAGATCTATCGGTGAAATCTGATTTTTTACCTAAAATGCCCCTATGGTAACCAGGATCTTTAAACACTTTTGAAGCCGCATTAGCCACTATGTCTTTATCAACTAAAGCAATATCTTCTATAGCCTTCTTAACATCTTCCCTCGAAGATTTATTTACTGTAATCTCTTTAGTACCTTTAGTTTTTTTAGCTTTTTTAGGCGGAACTAACTCTTTTCCACCAAGTACATCTGCCAACATCCCCTTTAAGAACTGGTCTAAAGTAATGTCTTCAACTTGGTCGGCTGGAATATCTAATAAAGATTTAAAATTATCCTTCACATACTTCCACATAGATAACAACCATTCTTTAAACTCAGCCTTCTGGGCTGTATTTACAATGGTCTCACCTTTGGTAGACATCAATTTAACTAAAGCTTCTTCTCTAGCTAGATTTGTGTCCCCATATTTTTCCATCTCTGTGGCTAACTCGGCAGTACCTTCTGTTAATGCCAATCCTTTCTCATAAAGAGCCGGGTTTGTATCCTTAACAAAATTAACCCATAAGTGTCCTACTTCGTGTAAAGGAGCTTTAGCTGTTTTTATATCTGGGTTGATATAAACATTCCCATTAGCAGTAAACCCATAAAGGACATTACCATCAACAGACTTCTTGTCTATCGATCCATTCTCCATAACAGCATCCCAAGCCTCTTGTGTAGTAAAGAAGCTAGTGGTTGGGAAAGCCTGTCTTAAAAATCCGTTTAACTTATCTATTGCATCTACCTTATTCGTAGCTACTGCCCCTTTTAAAACTGCATTAGGCAGACCAGCCTGGACAGGGACTGCTTGAGATATAAGGGCTTTAGTATCTGTTTCAGATTTTTCTGCCTCCTTTTTAGCAGCTAATGCCATAGCATTCCCATAAGCTTCCCCAAAAGCATCTAGCATGTGTATTGGTTTATCTAAAACACCAATAGACACACCCTTAACTCCTTTCTCATAGTTTGGATGCGTTGTTGTGGTTATCTCTGGGTTTAGGACATCAACACCTACTACAGCTATCACATGATTTGATGGTACATCTTTTATAGCTTTTTCTGTGATCAAATCAGTAATAGGTCCAATATGAAGAAGGGCTGGGTTATTGTCACCAAGTAAAGCCAAAGTTACTGGCGTATCTGGTTTATTAGGTTTAACCGGTTTCGCCCCTGGCTTAGTAGGACTCGATCCAAAAAAGACTTCACCTCCTATTAGAACTCTTTGAGGTAAAGAGAATTTAGAAATATTTTTTATGATATCCGCAATATCAGTGTATTTATTTTGGTTTATCTTTTTTAATATTTCATTATATGCACTTATCTTCTTCTTCTTACCATCTATAGTATTGTCTGAATAGACTTTAGGTTTTTTATCTTTAGAAACACCACGAGCTATATCTTCTTTTAAAGTATTTATTTTTTCATTAAGGCTTTCTTTTAGAACCTTAACAGCTTTTTGCCTATTTTCTAACGGCAATGTTTTTATATTTTCAAGACCTACCCTGAAAACAGCTTCATTTGAAGTAATAGATGCTTCCCCCATTTTTACAACTGCCATAGGGATATGGCCATTAGGGAGTGATCCGTCCTTCCATAGTTTTTGGAATAATTCTTTATTATTCTCGTAAATGGTGGTGGCTTTGTCAATCGTATTGGTGGCCTCTACATCACCCATATTGGCCCAGGCACTATTAGTATTTCCATTTGTGCCATTAAAACCTAATCCCCCCTTTAAGTTATCTATAACTTTATTTGTAATTGGGTTAGTAACGTCTCCTGTAGTTAATTGGTCTGATATAGTAAATATAAATGGCATACCTTTGAAGTCACTCCACTTTACTTTTTTAAGCGGAGTATCAAGTCTGCTATTTAATTCATCAACATCGATATCAATATCTACTGTATTCTTTTTATCTAAATCTAAAGCTTTATTTAAAAACTCATAAGAATTCATAATTGCCAAAGCATCCGCATCTACATTCTCTACTATGCCAGGCCCGCCGGAATTCGGTACAAAAACAGAAGATTTATTTCCTATATAGTCCCCCTTTGGATATAAAAGATCATTAAGAGTTGCTGCTTCCGCAATCTGGTCGGCTGTTATTTCTCCTCCTGTGGATAAAGTCTTACCAATTGAATTAAAGAAATCAACTAAATTTTCTAATTGTTCTTGTTCTGAAGCCTTAAAATTTTTAAATGGAGAAAACTTACCATTAGTAGCTGTAGATATTAAACTGTTTATAGTCCTAACTATCTTTTCTAAGATAGAAGGTGCTTTTCTAGCTATCGTTAACGCGTTACCACTCTCAGATAAGAATGCAGTTAATTGTACTAAGTATTCTTCAGGGGCCACTTCTTGGCCTTTATACATAGCTTCAAAACTATCTAACGCACTAGCCCAGCTTACTGATCTTCCGTATCTATCTCTAACTATTAATTTTTGATTAGCTTCATTTAATAAGATTTTTCCAATATTGTCCCGGAATTTTTTAAATAAAACAGGGTTATCCCCAAAAGTCTTTAATAAGATAGCGTGGGATACTTCGTGCGCTACAGTAACTGGGCTGGCCGAATTAAGATTTATATCTATCCGCCCCCTAGTTACTTTGCCATCTGGGCTTTTAGCGTAAAAGAAATTACCACCAGAATCAGGTCTTCCCCCAAGTTCTTCCATTTTCCTATTGTAGGACTCTTCGTCTGTATGTAAGAAAATATCCATATTAGGGAATACAGACTTCAATACCCGTATTAATCTTTTTGAAGCTAATACAGTATCTTTATTTTCCTTTGTAGTAGTTACTGATTCAGCCGCAGCTATTTGTGATTTATTACTAACACTAAAACCATCCTGGAAACCTTTTGCCAAAGCTTCAGCTAATTCAGATTCAAGCATCTTCATCTCTTCTTCAAAAGCAGCAATCTCTTCTTCTGTAGCTGGCTCTTCTAAATCTACTTCTTCTTCTACTGCTTTTTTAGCAGGCTCTTCTTTCTTTGGAGCAGGTTTTTCTGCTTCTTTTTTAGCTTTTTCTTCGGCAGCTTTTTGTCTTTCAGCTTCAGCTTTTTTCTGTTCCTCCGCCTTTCTCTGCTCTTCAACTCTTTTCTGCTCTTCGGCTTTTCTTTGTGCCTCTTGCCTAGCTTTCTCTTCTTGCTGTTGTTTCTTAATACCTTCTACACTCTTAGATAAATTATCTCCAAGTGTTTTTATATTTTTACTTAATGTCTTTATGTCTCCAGATTTTTGGAGTATTGGTTTGATAGGTAACTTAGAATTTACAAGCTTATTAACTTCTTTTTCAAATTTCTCCTCAGCTTCTACTTTAGGTAAATTAGAATCTCTATCATAATCGATAGAAATAAAAAAAGGATCTACTCCATAGAAATTATTTAACTCATCTGCGATAGATTTTAACAAGTCCGCATTTTCCCTTCCAATATACTTAGAATAGAAATCCATAATCTCTGAATCCACGGTTTTATTAAACCAACCGTCTTCCCCAAAACCCCAAATTGGATACCATCCAGGAGGTGTACTCTTTCCGCCAAATCCAGTAGTCATATAAAATGGAATAATTGTTCCGTTTATATCCACCATTATCTTTGGTCTAAATGAGTTTGATACAACATTATAAAACTTCCCAAAAATATCAAACCCTACCGCTTTAACGCCAGGCATAGAGAAAAATATTTGTGGAACGCCGTTAGCCCCAACCTTGCCTTGCGGTTTAGGAGGAGCTTCTGGTGTAGGTGTTTCTGTTGCAGCAGCGGGTTCTGGAGTTTTGGCTTCTGGTGTAGGTTTCGTAGTAGCGGTTTCTGGTTTCGTTTCTGCCTTTTGTGCAGTTTTTTCTACCCCCTCCCCTTTAGCTTCTGGTTGTGGCGTAACTTCTATTGCAGGTGCTTTTACTGTTATAACTGGAGCTGCTTTTGCCGGCTGTGTGGCTGGCGTAGGCTCCGCCTTTGGCTTTGCCTTTTGTTCGGCAGCCATTTGTTCTTCTTGTGCTAATCTTTTTTCTTCCGCCTCCAATTGTTTTATCATTGGTTGGCTGGATACAGCTATAGGTTTACCTTGTTCATTTATCCTTTTCCACTTTCCGGTGTTAGGGTCTTTTACGTAATCAGAGGCTGGCACAGTTGTACCATTGGCTTTCTTTACTTCAAATCCTTTTATCTCAACAGGTATTCTTTTTTTGGCCTCAGCTATAGCTTTTTGTTCTTCTTTTGTTAATCTTTTTTCCTCAGCTTCCAATTGCTGAATCATTTGCTGAGTATTTACTGCTGTAGGCTTGCCTGTCTCATTTATCCTCCTCCATTTGCCAGTCTTTGAATCTTTTGTATAATTAGATGGAGGTAAAGTTGTTCCGTCTTTTTTCTTTACCTCAAAACCTTTTATGACCCCAGGAGTTCTTTTTACAAATTCTGGTTTTGTTTCATCGCCTTTAACACTTTCAGTTGGTCTTCCTTGCTGTACTGGTTCAACACGTCTCTGACCTCTTTGGGGAGCTGTAATCGTGGGTTTGATCCCAAGGTCTGTTGCTTGGGCTTGGAATTGTTTTGCGAACTCATTGTCTAATGTTATTTTATTATTGTTTAGTAAGTCTTCAAAAATCATTTTTTGAAGTTCTATTTCTTCAACCGCTTGTTTATTACGTATGGTCTTCTTATTGCCATCAGCATCTGTCATACTTATAGATACAGCATTTCCGTCTTTATCTAGATTAGTAGACTCATACTTAAATTCTTTACCCCCGTAAAATACCCTACCGGTGCCGAAATCTGTTTGTATAACAGTTGGATCTATATTAGCAGTTACATCTTGCTCTATTTTTTGTATGTCTTGTTCATTTATTTCAGGTCTTTCAGCTCTGCTGAGACCTAATTCATTGTTTGTCATGTCTGACAAAGCCCCCTCAACTAAGACATCTCCCTCTCCAGTGTCCACTATAATATTACCTTGGCCATCTTCTAACAAGACACCTCTCACTCCTTGGTAATCTACATATGAACCTACAAAAGATTTAGTGTCAGGAGATTCATCAAAATTTTTATCTACTATTTTCCCTTGAGCTTGCTCTTCGACTTGGCCTTCGGTTTCGACTTGGCCTTCTCCGGGAGTGACTTGAGGTTCTGGTTGTACTTGTCCGCCCACTCCTTCGCCAGTTTGGGGTTCTGGCTGAACAGATATCTCTGCTGTGCTTTGCTTTTGAATGGCATCTCTTTGTTGGTTTAATGTTTGTAATTGTGTTTCTAGTCTTTGTCTTTCTTCTTTAGATAGTATAGGTTCTTCACCTTCATCCTCTAATGCCTTATCCTCATCCAATCTTTGTTGGATAGAGGTAGCTCTTTTATTTATTTTATCTAATTCTGTTTGCTGGGCTTCGGTTACTGTAGGTTTTGGTTGTCTGTACTCTTGTTGTTTATTTAAAGGAAGTTCTTTAAACTGGTCAAAAGTAACATCAGAAGGTATTCTTCCGTTTTGTTTTAAAGTATTAAACTCTTCTTCTGTAACAAATCCTTTTTTAGATTCTTCTATAGCGGCTTCAGGTGTAGGCGGTGCTTCAGGAGCTCCTTCACCTGGAGTATACCCCGCCATCCTCTTGTCAATCTCGGCTATAGATTTAGCTAAATTAGTTTTTGTCTTCTCACTTTCAGAAGAAGCCATCTTATAAAGAAGTTTAGCTTTCTCTAAAGATAAATTAAATAATTCATCTTTATCTTTTTCTGAAAAGTTATTTTCGTTTACGTAATTTAAAGTATCTTTTACTTCTGTAACTGATACTCTTTTTGCTTCAAAGTCTTTTCTTCTTTTTGCTTTCTCTTCTTCAGTTCTCCCTGCTTCAACCCATTTAACTCCAGCCTCTTCAAACTTATCTTGATTGAGAGCTGCATAACCAAGCATTTCATTGATCTCTTTAGCGTTGTCCGCCATAATACGGGCTCCGCCCATAAGACCAGAAACTAAAGTAGTAATAATAGCTGTTTCTTCTACTTCAGCCATAGTTAGAGGTTCTCCTTCTACACCAGTAGCGGCAGCTGTAACAGCTTCAGTGCCGAAATTTGAGAACTCTTCAAGTAATTCACCTTTTATATCCCCAATTAATTCGGGCGATCTGGCTACTTTTTCTTTTAAGTAGGTTAAAACGCCTCTTCCTTCTACGTAATTTTTAATACCTTTAGAAGAAACTTCTTCACCTACTTCTAAAGCTAATCGTTCAATAGCCCCTTTTTCTGCTCCAGTTAAAGCTCTTCCTAATTTACCCTCTAAATTACCAACTTTAGACTCTACATACCCTATTAATGGAGAAGTAATAGCCGCGTATAACGTGGCTTGTTTCATATCTCCTGTTCTTTGTAATGCTTCATTGTAATACGAACCATATGTAGTTGACATAGCCCCTAGCATAGTTGGCAAAGTAGCCCCACCACTAGCCATTGATGCTGCTATCATAGGTATCATATCAGTGATAACTTGGCCTGTAGTATTACCAATAGACTTCCAGTTATAATCTACTTCACCCTCTCCATCTACTTTTGGATTATAAGACTCTGCTACTTGTAACTCATATTTAGTTGGAAAGAATATTTTTGAATCATCTTTCCTTCTTATATCAACTACTTTACCATCTTCGATTATAAGTTTTAAATTTCCTTTTTCTACAACATTACTACTAATAGGCGCATTATATTTAGAGGAAGCCCCAACTAACATATCTCTAAGGTCTTTCCCAAATTCATCCCTAACGACTTGATCTACATCCCCTCTTGTTAGATTCCTTGTACTTTCTGTATAAAAAGTGGATTTAACACCTTTAAGCATCGCCCCAAATGTATCTCCTATTTTATTAGCTGTATTAAACCCCCATGAAGCAGCTGCACTTAAAGCATCACCTTCTGTTACAGTTTTTTCTCTAATAAAGTTTTGGGCATCATTAATTTCATCAGACCACTCTGGTTTTTGTTGTCTTAGGGTTTCTAATGAATTCACCAAGCTAGACTCTATAACATCATCGTCATAGTTTTTATTTTTAAGTTCGCCAAGAATATTACCAATATACTGCTGTACTCCTGTATATTTGTCTATATTATTTTTTACTAATTCTTTTTGTTTACTTACGTTATCGGCGGATCTCATCCATTTATCAAACTCTGGGGAACCCTCTAAAGAAGACACGTCCACATCTTCTCCTTTTTTTAGTAAGTCGGCTACTTGCTGTTGTTGAGGGGTGAGTTTTTTATAATTATAATCTTCGACTAAACGTAACCTATTTGAATGGTCTTTTAGTTTGACGTTTGTTTTATTGACTGCTTCTTCTTTAGTAGTGGACGTACTAGCTTCATATTGGTATATAGAATCAAAATCCAAAGGATTTGTTACTTCCTCTGGTAATTCAGACATTATTTTACCTCTTAGTTCTTCAGCTTTTTGTAATTTTTCTTTTCTATCCGCAGCAAGTTCTATTTGGTACTGATTATAAATATTACCCCCATAAGGGCTGGACAGTTTAGTTATATCTAAAACTTTATAAAAAGCAGATTTTGCGTCCTGAAAAATACCTCCATTAGCTTCAGCTACAGCATCTTCATATGGTTTTAAAGCTTTTTGTAAATTGTAAACAGGTAAATCTGGTTCTGAGATTGTTGGGAAATAAGTATAAGATCCTGGTTGAAATTGTTGTTGCGTAGCTTCTTGTGCCTTCTTTATTTCTTCTTGGGTCTTTAAATAGGCACTTCTTCTCTCTTCGTCTACTACATCAGTAACTTCACCTGTTGTGAAATCGACAGTCCTCTTCCATCCGGGTATAATTTCTCCAGTAGACTTAGATTTTTCTGCTGCTACTTTAGCTGCTTCTATTCTTGCTTTTTCAGGATCAATAACATTTTTAGTAGTACCTTGTTCCCAATTTATATCAGTCCTTATACCGGTCACATCTGTGCCCTTCTGCTCTTTTACTGTTTCTGAAACAGGTTTAGTAGGTACTTTTACATTTTTAATAGCTTCATCAACATTGGCCATTGCCTCTCTAGTACCCTCAACACTAAAAGATATTGGTTTTTCTTTATTAGAAATATCTAATTTAAAATCATCAAAAGAAATCCCTTTATCAGAAAACTTTTTGCTATCGTAAAAAAGTTTTTGAAAATCAGGTTTAGCCATATCTTTTGAAAACTCATCAAAACTGATGTTTTTCTTAGATATACCATAACTATTATATAGCTCTTTTAAGAAATCTTCATTCATTATAAGCCGTATTTATTTTTTAGATTTTGTATTTCTTTCTTTTTCTTAGTCTCGACAGTTTTTACACCCTTGTCTACTTCTTCCATCTGTTTATACATACCAGGGAATTGTTCTCTAGCTAGTTCTTGTGGTGTTTTAGCTGTAGCTGAACCAGAAGTTCCTGGTGCAGCAGGCGCAGCAGTTGTTCCGCCAGTACTTCCTGGAGATAGAGCTTCTGCTAATTCTTTTCCTGAAACGTTTTTATAATTGTTACTTGAAATCTTATTGGCAGCTCTATAAGCTTTTATCTTTTTAAGAGTATCCGGATTTCCAGATACGTCATAAGATCCATCTGTATTTGTTGATACATTCTTAGGCAGCTCAACTGAATCTAACGGTGTTACAGTTTTATTTATATTTTTTGTAGTACCCCCAGCTACATTATAATTCATAGTGACAGTCTTATCTTTAGTAGGAAGTATTTGAGCTGATATATCTGTAGTTACACCAGTAGCTCCACCATATAACTGATCATCGTACTGAATAGTTTTCTCTATTTTATCTCTTAACAATTCTTTAACTCTGGCTTCATTGTTTTGATCTACATCCCATAAATCCATTCCATATAAATCAGATAAATAAGATCTTTGGCTCGCATCTCCCCAAACTCTATCTAAAATAGCTTGAGATGCTAACTTAGGGTCTAATGTTTTTTTAGTTTTTTTAGTAGTTATAACTCCACCGCCTGAATCCATAAATTCTTGCTCGATAGGTTTGTTTACTTGAGCGTAAATATCGTCTAACTTCTTTCTCTCGTATTCATTGTCATAAACTAAACCAGGTATATTATTGACAGACATGCCTAGTTCGTAACCATTATCTACACCATTTAAAAACTCTTCCCTTTGTTTCAAGGCCCTCATAGCTAGAGTGCCATTCATTTTTTTATTTTTATCTTTTGAATTTCCGGACATAGTAGTCCAAAAATTTTCCATACTTTTATGGTCTGCACCCATTTGCATTGTTGTAGGCGCATTCTGCCTGTGTCTTTGGAGTTCCAACATTTTATTCATAATAACAGTGCTAGCTTGAGTACTACCAACTGGGGCAGACATACTCTTAGCTATATCGGTTACTATCTCTGACTCCTTTGTTTGCCATTGCTGGTAAATAGGTGCATATCTTTTTGACGTAGTTAGGTCATTTCCTGCGTAAAGTGGAGTTCCCGCAGAACTCATAGAGGCATCTCCAGTAACTTTAAACATATCACCCATGAAATCCATCATCATCTTATTCTGCTGGTGCTGTAATTTACTTTTTTCTAAATCAGCTTGAGCTTTTAGTTTTTCCCTTTCTAAGGCTGCCTTTTCCCTAGCCATATCCATACTATCCTTAGTTTGCATAACCTGCAACATAGGGTTTACATCAAGTGGCTTTGTGTTAATATCATAATTGAACACAGAAGGATTAATCCCCTGTATTGGAGTTCTAAATCTAGCAGGGTCGGGGATGGATATCCCACCCCCTTGCTGCAATTTCTTTAAATACTTACTAGTTAAGAATGAATTCCCAAACATATTTTTAATTTATTTTATTTTAACAAGGTTTACCTGTATACTTATTTATCAATGCGCCATTAGGCATTTTAATACAATCACCAGCCATTGGGCTTAATGTTTGTGGCATAGGAGTAGTCGGTAATTGGTAAGCCAATCTTTGTTGCAATTCTTCTTGCGCTCTTTGGTTCTGCAAACTATTATATCCTTGCTGGAATAATGCTGCTGTATTCATAGCGTTCTGTGCCGCCTGTTGGTTTAATTGCATTAAACCTTGGGCTTGTTGGTTTCTAGCCGCTAATTGAGATTGTACTTTATTTGAAAGTAAATTTTGCTGATTACCAACACTTCCGCTAACAGCTCCGGACATACCTGCCCATAGAGATCCTACATTCTGTCTTGTGCCCATAACTTCTGCTACTCTAGCTGCTTCATTTGCATTGGCAATATCTTGTTGTAATTTAGATGCTTGTATGTTTCTATTAGCCCTATCTCTTGCAGATTGGATATTAGAGCCGCTTATTGTTTCGTACATTCTAGCTGTATCTTGTGCGGCTAATTGTGCGGCTATTTGTGGAGGTAAAGAAGAATAATCTGGCCTATTGGCAGCCATTCTGCTCGCAGCATAATCCTCCTCTTGTCTTCCTAAATTGGCATTTCTTAATGCTGCTGCCTCCATACCTGCTGATCTTCTAGCTACTTCTACCTGTGGGTTTTGCATTGCAAATCCAGCTAAGTTAGCACCTAAACCTAAATTCTCAAGACCTTGTTGTTGGTTATAAGTAGATTGTATATCAGCTAAAGAGGATCTAGTATTTTTCTTTAATAAATTTCTATTCGCCACATCAGACCAAATACTGCCAATAGCTGATATAGCCCCAGGGACCATAGCAGCTATTTCACCTCCGCTCTGTGCTCTTAAAATAGCAAGAAGGCCGCCCTGTCTAGCTATTGCTTCAGGTTGTCCTTGGAACATATCTACTTGCTCTTGTGCATTTAATCCCTTCCTTTCTTTGTCTAATTCAGATAAAGCAACAATAGCTTGTAAATATTTAGAGGCTGTGTATTTGTTAGCCCTATTTGTTTGCTCTGTAAAAGGATCGTCTAAATCTACCGTCTTATATTTAGCTAATATTTTTCTGGCTAAATCTGCTGGTTTCATTTTCTTTTTACCCATCATGTCACCTAAAGTCTTTACTTTTGGTTCTGGATTTTGGCTAAATAAGTTATAGGGTTTGTTTTCAGTCTCTATAATCATATTGTCCGCCTCTTCCTTGTAAATGTCAACTTGACCATATTGACTAAGGACATAGCTCCCATCGGGAACTATGTCTGTCACTTGGTCTTCTGGCATTTTACCATGTCTTTTTTTGGCATTTACCTTAACTACATCGTTTGTAGGTAATACAATAAGCTCATCTTTTTCAGTTTGAATAGGAATAAGATTTTCAATAGGAATATATCCTGTAATTTTTTTCTTATTGCCTACTGGCATTATGTTCTGAACAAGAGGACTTACTGTGCCTGTATTTCTTTTATTATTCATTTGTTAGATTATTTTCCATATTTTTTAACACCCGGCATACTATAATAACTATCCATAGATGCTTTAGTTAATTTAACTCCTGGATAAGAATCCCCTTTACTGAAATTCTCAAAAAGTGGGTCCATTATTCTATAAGGGCTTTTGATGAAATCCTGAACTGGGTTAATTCTCTCTACAGACATCATATCTACAGACATCATTGGCATACCACCCTGTTGATAAGATGTGGGTATAGTAGAAGTAGATGGATTAAAACCAGACATAGTCCCGCCTACTGGGCTGTTAGTGTTCATTGTATTAAATGAGCTATTAGCCATAGATGGATTAGATAACATAGAACCCATAGAAGATACTAAACCGCCTAATTGCATACTTGGAACTCCACCATTAAGGAAATAATTAATATCATAAGGATTTGTATACCCACCCTGCATTCTTTGTGGCGCAGCTTGTGCAGCTCCTGAGTATCTTCTTAATACATTCCTTCTATTTGCTGGTACTGTTCCAGGTCTTTCTGTGTTTTGATCGTTCTTTACGTTAAAGTAATTTTTCTGTTCTTTATCAGACATTATATACTTAAACTCCTCAATCAAATTTTGTAATTCTTCTTGAGTCATTACCGCCAAATCTTCTGAGGATACTCCTAACTCTTCTGGAATTCTAAACGTTTCTCCTTTTTTATCTGTGATGGTAAGATCTCCTTTGTTATCTGCGTTTATTTCAAAACCATTAACTTGTTTCTTAGTAGGTATGTATCTTGGCTGTAAATCAGCGGCTGGATTGTTAGTCCTATCATACATTCCTGGGAATCTTTGTACCGGCCTTGTCTCTAATGGCTGTGCTTCTACAGGACCTCTTGCTTGTCTTGCTGCTGCGGCTTCTTCTGGATTCATAGGCATAATAGTCATATTATCCTCAGTTACAAATCCGCCTGGCACTGGTGCTGTAGGAGTAGCTGTACCAATAGTTGGTACTTCATAAGGAGTCCCTTGCCAATTTCTAGGTCTAGCTGGTTCTGCATATCTGCCCATAAATTGACTAGTTAAATCTTCATAACTAGCTCCTGTTTGACCTGCTGCAACTGATGGTGTAGTGGCTGCTCCTGCACCTGCGGCTGCTGCTCCTGCTGCTGGGGCTGTCCCTGCGGCTGCTGGAGCTGTACCAGAAGATAAAGGTCCTGAAGGTAATGTAACTGTCTTTCCTGCTACGTTTATAGTTCTAGGAGTTAATGAAGTTGGTGCTTCAATACCTGCTCCTCCTATCTTTGCTACTGGTTGTAATGCAGCTGCTCTGTTCTGAATCTCTGCTGATAATGCTGCTGCTCCAGCTGCGGCATCTGCTCCATATCTAGCCCTAATTGCCTCATCTGCTTTTTTACCACTATCCTTAGTAACGTCTGGAACCATCCACCCTTTTTCAGGTCTTCTTGTATCGAAAGCCTGGAAGACATTGTTAGCTGGATCAAATCTGTACTGCCACCTAGTCTCTCCTTCTTTTTGATCTAATTGAATAAATCCTTGTGGTGTTACCCCTGGCGTAAAAGGAGCTACATCTGGAGGTATAGGTTGTAAAGGAGGTGCAGAATTTGCAGCAGCTACAGCTTCTGGGGACATCCCGCCATTAAGAACAGGCTGACTGAGAAATTGATTTTGTAAATCTTGATATGTCATAGGTGGTGCCGGAGCATTTACGGCAGAGGCCAAAACACCATTTTGTGCTCTTAAAACTCTGTCACCTAAAGATAAATAAGCTAAACCGCCCATTTGATAATAGAACTCACTAGCAGGCATAAAAGCGTCACTAGATAATACTTTTTTCTTAGGTGTTCCTCCTTGTTGAAAGATAGAACTTATTGATTTTTTATTCTTCATTTGTTATAGTTTTTATTATTTTATTTTTATTACCAGGTTCCAAATCTTTTATGCCAGTATAGAGGTGAGAACGGATCTGTTGCTTTTGACGAGTTCGTTCCGCCCATTCTATCCCAGAATCTTTTTCTTCTTTTTAAGTTTTTATGTTTTGTAAAATCAGACATTCCTTTTGCGCCTCCGTGGACTACTTTATATTGGTCTCCTTTTTTAGCCAACACCATCCACTTTTTACCAGGTCTTGTGGATTGCCTTTTTTGTCCTACTTTAGTAAATCCTAGATTTTTATATCTTTGTGGTATTCCGCCATTAGCCATTCCTTGTACAGTACTTCCTTCTTCTTCATTATCATCCTCCTCCTGATCGTCATTTTCTTCGTTATCCTCTCTTCCGGCCTCCTCTATGAAATCATTAAATATATCAAAGAACTCGTACTCTTCTGGATATTGTTCCTCTAAAGCGTCTATCCCATTTTCTAATATGAAATCTATTAAAGATTTATATACTTCTATTTGTTGTTCTTTTGGCAATTCCATGAATTTATTCCCTTCTTGGATTCCGCCCATAGCTGCCATTTCTTCCTCAGTCATTTGCATTTGTGGCTCACCACCCTCTTGGAATAAATTAACTAAGTTACTATAGGAAGCTCTACCTCCTTGTTCTCCAAAAGGTAAACCTCCACCAAGTAAACCCCCAAGCATTCCACCAGCCCCACCTGCTCCTCCAAGAAGACCACCTAAACCACCACCTGCTCCTCCAAGGAGTCCTCCTAATGCTCCAAGTCCACCAGCTCCTCCAGAACCTCCTAATAAAGAAGATAATCCTGCCATACCTTTATTTCTTCCTGTTGGATCTAAAGAACTTAACATATCGGCTCTTTCGGCATTTCTTTGCTCTTGTGCGGCACCTAAACCTTGGGGATTAATCATTTTGCCTGCTGCGTTCTTAGTGCCTACAATAGCACCACCAAGGGGTCCTCCTAAAGTTGTAGCAGCTAGATCTACTACTTTACCAATACCTCTTGAATACTTGTCTACACTTCCAGCTATTTTTCTTCCAAACTTTGTTTTGTAACCTTCGTTTCCAATATCGTATAACCCAGTCATATTACCAAAAGAATCAGCCATACCTCTTCCATAATCACTAACTACATTACCTACTTTTTTAAAGAAGTCACCAAACTTTGCATGGTCTATATCTTCTTTATACATATTTCCGCCCTCTCTCGCCATTGGAACTTCTGTTATTTGGGAAGCACCTGGGAAATAATAATTACCACCATTAGGGGCCATCACAACAGGTTTTCCTACATTTGGTACAGCCATTATTGGTCGGCTAACACCATCCATGGTTAACGTATCTGTGTAAAATTCTTGAGAAGGCATGTTTCTATAAGGGCTATTATCCTTATATCCCATAGCCTGCTGCCCTCCATTAACAAATAAACTAACTAAATTGTTGTAGCCACCTTGTTCTGCAAAACCTGATGGGGCAAATGAAGATTTAACTACTGGGTAATTTTGTATAGTCTCTTTTTTGTTTTTTAACTCATCCTGCTCTCTTCTTCCTAAATCTAACAAACCCGCCATTTGGGCTGCCATTGGAGCTCCCTCGTTGAAAGATTTATTAGTTTCTTTTGTTTGATCGTAAAGCTTTCCGGCTAAGTCTGTAATTTCATCATAAGTTAAAGATTGTCCGTCTGGTGTTTCATATTTGTCACCAACTTTCTTTAACTTCATGTTTGATATTACTTTCTGCCTATATTGTTCGGCAGTTTGGTCTCCCCACTCTGGAAGTGGTGCTCTTGTGGCAAACATCCCAGAACTTTGGACATCTCCAAAAATTCCTTTATAAGCATCGCCAGCTTGCCCGTATGATTTAAAATAAGAACTTGGATCTGTTATGCCTGTTTGACCAAAAAAGTTGCCAAGGGGCCCACCTGATTGGTAGATCCCTTGGCTTTTTATTTTACCTAATTTCCTTGCTTGCATATGTTTTTACGCTTAGTAGTCTTAATAAAGTTTCTTTGTCTTTGTCGTATGTAAACCTGTATACTATATGGTCATCTTGTAGTACTTTTCCTCTGTAGGATCTTCTTTGTTCCGGGGAATTACTAAAGATGCTTTCGTTTATTTTCTCTATTGGTTTACATTCTTCTTTTATAGTTAAAGGATACTCGCCGCAATTCTTTTTTACATTGTCTTTTAAGGTATTAAATCTAAAACCTCTTTTTACTTTATGTAATTTTATATCGCCAGTTTCTGTGTACTCCGCATTTGGATTTAATCTTGTATCTGCATTATCACCAAATACAGTTGTGTTCCTAGTTCCAGTACCTTCTGTTGTATTATATGCAGCTATCTTATTGAAAGTCTCATCTAAATTCTTTACTTGATTTTTTTCCGCCTCAGTATTTATAAATGTGTGGTCGTAAGTAAAAGATTCTGAATCGCCAACTGCTACAAATTCTATTTCTGATGGATGCTCTTCTTCATAGAATGTTCGGTAAGTACCGTCATTTGCATTGTGCATGTAAATAGACTTATCTTTTATACTATAAAGTTTAGATCTATCCCAAATGTAATGTTGCGGTATATAGTCATGGAATGATACCCAAGTTGGATTTTCGCTAGACATATCTAAAGACATTGTAAAAGATTTCTCTTCGTCCAATTCTTTTTTAGTTAATAAAAGTCTCTTGAATTCTGGGTCGTATCCTATTGAGTAATAAGTTCCATCTTCATTCTTTTCGTCATGGCAGTCATCAACTTCGCAGATATCTAAATGTTCATTGAAGAATCTGCTCATGCCTATAGCTGAAATATCAGTAGGGGATTTGCCATTAAATAAGAAAATCTTTTTAGCTGCCCTGTCAATAAAGACATATCCTAGTTGTGTATTAACGGCTGCATTCGGATCTATATTTCCAGCAAAACCTTCTTGTACACCTTCAAAGAATGGAGTTGGTTCGTCTAATATCTGGTCTCCACCAAGCATTGTCGTTCCAATAGATGTTTGAATATTTACATTCTTGAATTTTAAAGGAATAATAAAATCAGAAGTATGTGCATAAAAATCTCCATTTACATTAAACATTTTTCTTAACTTGCCTATATCTGCCGGTATGACTAAGTAACTTAATGCTTTGAATTGTTTATAGAAATCTATTTGCGAACCTTGGACTTGTTTCCCTGAGTAAAAGACTTCATTAGTAGTTTGGTTATTAAGGCAATCGTCGCAATCGCATGTATTATAGTTAGACGGCATAGTCTGATATACATTGACAATATTAAGCCTACTGTGGTCATAATTGTACGCATGGTAATTATCTTCAAAGTTCTCTATAAAATTATCTGGTTCTCCGCCGGCAGCGTCTGTTTGGCAGGAAGGTAATCCAAGCATCCTATCTAAGTAGTCATTCCTTGTTAACAAGTTCTTCATAACATACCAATAGGCTGTCATAATTGGAGCAGTTAACAAAGTGGCTGTGGTATCTAATGGGCCTTCCATATCGTTTAGGTTATCTAAACCTAACATAGGCAAGGCCATTAATATAATTGTCTTTATTATATATTTTCTTAAAAGCTGTGCTACTGACGGCTGCTCAAGTCTATAATAAAATCTATTTAAGAATGATTCTTCCCAAGGGTGTTTTTGAGAATTTGAATTACTATCTAAATATAGATCTTTTAACTTAGGATAAAACACTTCACCACTTTCTTTACCGCTGGCAAAACCAGTTGCTCTATACCATGGATTAATTCTACTTTCTACCCAAGTTGTTATTAATGTTTTAACTACTTTTGGATAATAATAGTCGAACTGGGGATCACCCTCACCAATACCATCTAAATATCCACCTGCCCAGTTTTTAGCATCAGATCTATCGCCGCTTATAGGTAATTTTGTGGAGTAAAAATCTAAACCAAATTGTTGTAATAATAAATCATTCGGGCTATCACATACAGTTCTGTCTCTTTCTGGGGTAGGAAATGAGTTACCTACTTTATCTGATACATATGCTTTTCTAACAAAAGAATAAGGACCAATAAAAGTATCTCCAACAATACCTTTATAAGTATTTCCAAAACCTCTTGGTTCTAAACCAGTCTTTATAAAAGACATTCCATTAACTGAACCGTATTGATCTGGTATGTCTCTCACTATGGCAGCATATCTACCAAAGCCACTTATTCCTTTTTGATGATTTAAAGTGTCTGTTTTGAAAGAATCATCAGTATCCGACTCTTTAAAATCTGACTCTATATAAACAAAACTTTCTCTATTTTTTGATGATACCCTATTTTTAGCCCCGGTTATTTCCGAAACAGAATCTGCTTCTATATACCCTACAGTATTTATAGAATATTCCTTAGACCTATCAAAGAATAGTTGCCCTTTTATATTTACAAAAGGGGCATTTAAGTTTAAATATTGTCTAGTTCCTCTTTGGTCAATTCTTCTTCCAGTTAAAGCTTCTGATGGCTCTTTACCTTTTTCGTATAACCCATATCTAAAACCAGTCCCTCTGTATGTGCCTTCAACTCTAAGGGTTTTTCCAGAAAGACCTACTTTTCCTATAGCTGTATCTAAACCAAAAAAACATAACCCTGGACCAGGGCCTGGTTTACTGTAGTCTCTTCTAGAGTTATCAGCTGTCCCAATCCATCTATCAACTCTTGTGTTAGAATTAGCTGCGTGTCTTGGGTATGTGTAAACTGCATCGCCAGCATTTGCCTCAAAAGTGCCAAAAAATATACCTTTAGCCTGTACAGTACTATTAATTTCGTCCCTTTGAACCATTACAATAGAATAAGGGTTATTTGGACATAAAGGTTTTGGTAAATCTTCGTCTGTAGGTTGTGGGACGTTATTAACTTCAAGACCTAAAAGTCTTATTTTTACAGCATATATTGGATCAGTGGTTGAATATTTTGAAGGCACATTAACCGCTGTTGGTTCTACTATAGGAGATACATCAGATACTGGTGTTCTAAATAACTGTAATTTTTTATTGGCCATTGAGCCGTATAAAAATTCACCATCACAATCTACTGAATCTGGATATCTTTCCTCCGTTTCTTTTACTCCTGGAGCAAATCTACCTACAACTTTTGGCTCTTCTTCTAATAAGAATTCTCCATTTCCATCTGTGTATTCGTCAGCCCAATCTGATCTGGCAGGAGGTGTTTGGTTACCACCACCTCCACCTTCATCTGAAGCTATACCTAAAATTGGACCCCCGCCACCTGTACTTGAAGATCCTGTGCTTACTGATATTTTAAAATCACTCTTTTTTACAACAATAAACTCTGCTTCATTTGTAGCCTTTATAAGCTCTTCTGCGGCAGTTTTAAATGTTTGCGAAGGATAATCAGGATCTTTATCTAATATAGCTTTTGTGAGCTCGTCAGTGTGCTTACCGATGATGTCTTGGATGTTTGGCATATCATTTGCGATAGCTTCCTCATCTTTTTGACATCCTTCACAATTATTGCTTCCGCAGTCTATACATTCAGAAGTTTCTTGATCGCAGCACCAAGGCTCCGTACAATCATCACATTTAGCGGCATCAACTGTGTCTTGTATATTTGTGTCCCAATTTTGTATGTTGCCTAAAACACCATTTCCTGATACATCATTATCATTATTATCGCCTGGTGTTGGTATTGACAAACCTTGGAAAGATCCGGAAGATCCTCCAGATCCACAACCGCCAGAAGCACATCCTCCACATCTACCTCCTGGACATCCTAAAAGACCTCCTTCTCCTGAAGCAGACCCTCTCGGCCTTGTAACTTTTTGATCTGTACCTGTTGAGTCATTAAGATTAACAGGTTTTGCCCCAGGTAAAGTTTCCCCTCCATTTGGTTTCATTAAAAAAACAGGGGAGTGTGTTCCGTCACAATAGTTGTACACAACACCAAATAAATAATTTTCTCCCCTCTCTAAAGTCCGCATTCCGTGTTTTTCAACCATCTTTGCGGTAGTCTCAATCTCAATGAAAGAAAGTACTGCTTCATCCAGTACCCTCCTCTGCATATTTAAGTTTTTCTCTTGTCTTATGTTATATAGGTATAATTGAGAATCTTTCTGTATTAAATCCTGCCCCTTTATAAACATTTTTCTTTTCGCCTGGATCTCTAAAAGAGATATATCTCTTCCTCTGTCCTGACCATAATAGGTATAAGTAATACCATCTGTAGTATAATGTCTTGTCTCTACTATTCTAGCAGTAGATACTCCATCGACTGTTTTTATAACAGCGATATTTACTTTATCGTATCTACAATCTAAATTTGTTATATGTACTTTTATAGAAGAAAGCGACATTTCTCCCGGCTGATTATTTTCAGATGGTACTGATACTGGATCAGTTGCAGAAAACCAATTCGTAGTGTTTCCGCCATTGTCTTCCAATTGTACCAAAAATTGGTAAGTACCTCCTGTTAATTTGTGCCCTCCTTTATCTGAAATAATAGGTGTTAAATTAGGAGAACAAATACATTTCATTAACTTAAAATAATCACAAGTATAAGTACATGCACTGGAATATTCATTAGCTATTCCATCTACAATGGCCTTCTTTCTTTTTGGATTTAACATCTCTGTGATGTTAACTACATAATAGTCACAACCAGAAGACCAATACACCTTTGTCTCATCGCATGGTTGGTCTGTTTTAAATGTGGCTGAAATCCATTCACATTCTCTAAAATTCCAATCACAACCAAACTCTTCGTCTTTACAGACAAAAGTAGACTCTAATTTTGTATGGTCAAATAAGTGTATAGATCCGTCTGCTGTGAAATAAACAGAAGCATCTAATGACTCTACGTAATATGCACCTACTACTTTATGATCAAAGGTATGTACTTTTTTATTGCTTTCTTCAACCGCCAAACCATAGCCGATAGCATTCCTATCCCCCTTCGTCATATTCCTAGCGTATCGGTACGTACCGCCCACCTGGAGATACTTCAGGGAGTCCTGTAGCATCCCTTTCTCAAACGTATTTGTTAAATCGGCAACTGCCATAGTTTTTAGTATTTCGTAGTTATATTTCTAGTAAAAGTAGGGCCGTTTACTCTTGGCCTATTTCCAAGAATTTCGGAAGTAAATGCAATGAATTCATCCTTATCTGGGATTGCCAATTCAGTCTTAGCTCTTCCTGCGGATCTATCTCTTTTTTGTTCGCTTTCTTGATACATCCTCTGAGCGATAGGAGACCCAGTGGATACAAACTCACCTCTATACCATTTATATGAAAGCTGGTATTCAATAGCTTCAATGGCAGAAGTAATGTCTGGAATAAGCGGGTCTCCTTTGTGATCTGTCCTCTTTCCTAAATAAGAGATTAACAGTTCAGCGTTCTCATTTTTGGTCATTATGTCTGTCTCGATGAAAGGCAGATCAATTGTGTAATGAAACTCACAATTGTGGCAATGCAGGTTTACACAGCTGGGAACATGGTATTGTGCATTGTGATATGGATTTGTTGAATAGGCCATCAACCTAAATCCGTTTTCTCTTTTTGGGTCGTATAAGTCTGTTGAATCTAAGGGTCTTCCAAATCTTGATGCATTATAGTACCAAGGATTTTCCATTTCCCATATTTTATTTACATCGACTTCTACCACTCCTCTATTGCAAGAACAATCTGTACTTTGGCATTTATTGCATTTAACTCTTATCTCTAAATCACAATCTTGCCCGTATTGTCTTTGCGTATATTGGCTAACTCTTTGTACCGTAGTACAATCTTTTTTATCATCATAAATTCTGTAAGCAACAGATATTATTGTATGAAAGTCCGCCGGTAATTCAGCTTTTGTATTGTTTACTTGTAGGACAGCTATCTTATGTTTAGATGCATCTACTGTAAGAAAGTCTTTAGCGATATCAACCGCCCACCTCTTCAATCTTGTTTTTGATACTTGATCTTGGGTTAATTTATTATCTTCTATCCAATCCTCTATAATAGGGTCTAATGGTATGTAGTTAAAGTTTGCCATAGTTTTTTATTAAGTCCATTTAGACTCCTTATGGGCGAACCCAATAAGAGGTCTGTCTAATACTGGTTTGTTATTATTTTTAACTTCATCTACCACCATAGAATCAACTTCAGAACAAGTGTCCAGCCTCCATAAGGTTCTATTCTTGAAATGAGCTAATTCTTTATCCCATTTGATACTATAAAATTTTCTAAAAGAATGAAGATTTAAAGTTTGTGAAAACTTATTTTCTTTCGGGTTTGGTACAAATCCTCTTCTATTTGATTTTTTCATATACCTTCTGCCTAAATGATATGGCATTATGAATATGAAACCTTCAGAAACCGTTCTTTCCGCTACCGCTTTTAAATAACTTTTTATGAATAGCATCCAATCTTTTTTATCTAAAGTTGGTTGCCTGCCTTCATTCTTTAATTTGCTTACGTAATAATCGTGGAGATGAGTAAGCATATATGCAAATCTTACTTTACCTTTTTTACTTTTATCCCAATTGTGGTTTGTAAGTTTGCAGTCTATTCCAGTTTGCTCGAAGTTTGATCTTACTTCCTTTTTATTCATTATTGAGAGTTTGTGTCGTCATTAGCTAAATCCGGTTTAGCTGCTCTTCTGACACTTACTGCTGTATCCCAAGTGTATTTTAATATAGGGTCAATTAACTTATAATCAGTATGGAAATCTAAATCCAGCGGATTACACAAAGCCTCTTTATCCCCACAAAATTGAGCCGCTTTTACAGGATCTTCAAAAATCGCAACTATAACTGCGTTTTTTAAATTTTCATTATTTAATAAATAAAGATAATGGTTCTCACCGATTTTCCTCATTGTAGCAAAAGTAGAATCCTTAATAGATTTTATTCTGCTATTAAGTTTTCCTTCAGCCTGATCCCATCTAACTAAATCAAATGTCTTATTTCCTAACTGGCTAGTTACTGAAATAAGCTTCAATGTATTTGGTATAGGACAAGTTGATTTTAATATTTTACAACCAGATGGAGGTATTAAACCGCATTCATTTGAATCAACCTCTTCAAACATAACACATGGTAGTGTTTGAAACATAGCATCTGAAAAATATTCTTTTGCTGTTTTAGCCCTATCGTGTGCTATAACAGATCTAGCTGTAACTAATTGGTCATAAATAGCAAGATCTGAGTATGAAGTGTCATCACTTACATACCCAGACATATCTTCTCCAAAATGTCTAAATCTAGATATAATATCCCTTATCTTCATATAGTAGTTATCTTCTGTAATTGAACGTTTTTTTGAAAAGGAACCATTTCATTTACTTTGTTTATAGCATCAACATAGCATTCCTCTTCAATACTACCCTCCCCTGTTACTGAAAAATGATTTATATTAGAATTATTTCTAGATACAACCCAATAAATTATCTTCATTAGAATAAATGAGTTAACTTGGCTATTTGTCCAAATTTTGGGTGATGTATAAATCCTTCTACAGCCTTTGGGGCATGCTGGTAACCATTTCTATGGTGCCAGCTATCAGCGCTTGATGGACTTCTAAGTGATTCAACACAAACGCCTAAATAATCTTTTGATGTCTTGTGGTGTATATGATGGAAATAAATATACCTATGTTTACAAGAGCTCCAATCAGGTGATTCATGTGCCATTAAAAGGGGCAAATTTTCTACCTTTGCCCCATCTCCATGAGTTGTTCCTATTAAATTGTCTCCGTAAGTAATATATTTCCTATGTGATAAACTGCAATCGAATGTTATGTTTTTGCAGTCTTTATAGTATGTCTTTATTAAATCCGCCAAAAAGAAACCAGTCATATAATCATGGTTACTAGGATTAAAAACAAAATGAACATCTGATACTGAAAGTAGGCTGTCAATTATTTCTATGTATAATTGTTTAGCTACCAAAAAGTTTGAGTACCACATGCCATCAGTATCTTGTGGTGTTCCAGATGTAGTGGTTCTTTTTGGATTATCTATGTGTAGAATATCATTACCTCCTACGAAAATAATTTTTTCTATAGGAAACCCTGATGACTTATTTAGAATACCAGCCACACCCTCTTTTGCTCTTTTTACAGCGATCTGATTATTATAATCTTCTCCTGTTTCAAATGATTCAGCTAACTTTCCAATATGTAAATCAGCTAAACTTAAAAGAAGGAGATGAGGGTCTTTCACCTCATCCCTACTCTTTGTGATTGGTAAGGTATTTATTTTTGATAAATCATTTAGAATAGCTGCTGCAAAATCTTTAAACTTGTCTGTCTCTAAATTAATAGATGCGGAAGTTATGTTATAGTACGCACCCTTTCCAGAGTGAGTTACTAATTTGAAAGATTTTACATGATCAACTGGTATAGAATAATAATCGCAATATTCTTCTATATTCATTATAGTCCCGTCAGGTTTTAGTGCCGATAAAATCGGCTGTTCTTCACCTAGAGAGACATTTAATGGAGATGTGTTTAATATGGCATACTCAGCTTTTTGATAAAGCTCAGGCTCTATTTTGACGTTATATACCCAATCCCCATTTTTAAAAGTCCTGTCCTTGAATGATCTCCAAACTTGTCTTAGTCCTTCGGGGTCACCAGGGAGATACTCATTTGAATATTCTTTCCAAGATTTTCTCTCGCCATTATAAATATCGTTGACAAGTCTTTTTAAAAACGTTACCTTATCCAATCTAAAAAATTTTAATTACTGAATTAACAAGCTCTGATTTGTTGTGTCAGCTTGAATTGATGTGCTATCTACTTGAGTTTCTGTAGTTTCACAGTCTTCCTGTGAAGTTTCGCAACTTGGCTTACAGCTAAAGTAAGATACTGAGCAAAAAACTAAACAACAAAACATTGCCAAATAAAGATTTCTTCTGTTCATAAGAAATTAAGTGTTAAATTATAAAATACTATTCAAATGCAAATATACGAATGTTTTTGTTATAAATGCTTTATTTTAGTCTATATTAACAATTAATTAACTTATTATATTATCTTGCTGATTTTCAATGAATTCTAAAATTGAGCAGTATAAATAAACTCAGGATGTTATCTAGTAACAGATATACCACTGATAATATCTAATACTGAACCTGTATCTTTAGAAAGAGTAGTATTAGTAGAACTAGTGGTATCTTTAATAGTAGAAGAGGCATCATTTTCAGATGCTGTTCCGCCTCCTGTATTTGTACTGCTTGTGTTATTTGTAGTTCCTGTACTTGAAGAAGAGGAACTAGTTGATGTGGATGATCCGGAGTTTTGAGCAGAAGTATTACTTGTTTGTGATAAACTAGGCATAGCCGATGTAATAATATCAACTAGTTTTACTTCTGTTGTTCCTGACTTTACAATAGCTGAAGATAAGTCTTGGTTTCTTAACTTATCTAATTCACTCATTATAGAATTAAAAGCATCCTGTAAAGACTTTGTTTCGCTTCCAAGTTGCACTTCTTTTGTTGAAGAACTTTCTACATCCTTTAATCTATTAAACAAAAAGTCGTTTACCTTTGTTTGTGTATTCAAGTCTGTTCCGCCAAATTTTCTAGCGTATAAAACATTTGAACTGCTTTCGCCAAATGGATTTAAAGATACTTTTGCTGACAAAAATACATCTCCAGATTCTGTTTTCTTTCTTAGATCAACTGATAAAGATGCTGGGAAACTATCTGGTGATAAAGAAAATCCTGATGAAATTTTATCAGAATCTACAATTATAGAATTTAACCCATTTTTAACACCTTCAATCGTGACTTTATTAAAAATTTTCGTATCTTTGCCAAGCGCTTCTGTTAAATCATAAAATACATCTACACTTGCTGCGCCCGGCTTTGTAGTAACTTTAACTTTGCTATCTGTCGATATAAATGTATCGCTGATACCAAACCCAGACTTATTCTCTATAGCATCTGTTGTAGATACTGGTTTTGAATTAGATAGTTGTGATAATTGATTCTTTAAAGATTCTATTTCCGCCGCCAACTTCTCATTAACTGAAGTTTGCGTATCACCATTTTTTATAGGTCCTACCGAAGAACCTGAATGGTAGTTTATATCTGAAGGATTTGTAAAAAATGATGCCATTTTATTTATTTTATTTTTATTTAAAGCCCCGCCATATTTCAGACGGGGCTAATAATTTATTATACACAAGTCATTTTAAATAACCAACTAAGTTGGCTTGTACAAGAACTATCGTTATGATACACTCTTAAAAATGATCCTGATGGTATAGTAACTGTGAACTCTAATTGTATCTGTATATTATTATATAAATTAACTATAACTGGTACAGAACCAGCGTTAACTGGAACAAGCGAACCTATATTAGTAACACCTGGTGTAATTGTGGAAGGTCCTAAATCAACACAGTTAGATCCAGGAGCAGGGGGTAATGTTGGACAATTGTTAATCCTAACACAATCACCAGCATTACTTGTTTCAAATGGATATCCAGTTTCCAATAAAACTGTCTCTACAAGACCATTTACAGCTACAATTTTATAATTTTCAGTTGCGGAAGCTAACCAACTATTTGTACTAGTAACAAATTCTATGTTCTTATTTGTGGTGAAAACTGATGAAGTATATACTAGTCCTCCTCCGTTATTTCCTGATATTGTAATATCTGAAGTTTTACAAATATTAGATTGATCGCATAAACAAGCACATCTAGTAAATGTTATTGGAAGAGTTGTAAAATCGCAATTATTAGCTAATTGTATATAAAGTCTTATGTCTACAGTATCACCCGCATTAACAATTACTGTATCTAAAGAGGATACTAATCCAGCACCTGATTGGACAGTAACAAATCCTGAACCAGAATCAATTTGCCAATCATAATTTATAATTGGAGACCCTGATGGGTTAGCTAAACTCTTTAATTCAATACTACTACATTGTATTTGATTAGTAGCAGAACTTGACGTGCCTATAACTGCTGATAAACCACTACAATTTAATGGAACATTTATTGGAAGCGTAGTTGTAGAAGTACAACCATTTCTAGTCACAGTAAGTGTTATCTGGTTTACACCTGATTGGAAAAGATTTGTACTAACAATTGCTACGTTTATCCCGGTACCTATATTTACAACAGACCCATCTGGCAAGGTTAAATCCCAAACATAGTTTGCATCTGGATATGACACAGCTGTGTAACTATAACTAGATCCTGGAACTATATTTGTTGTGTCAGGAGATATACCAGGTCCAAAGAAGTTTGAATCTACTTCTCCACCAGAGTATACTAATAATGGATCAGAATCATATTCACATTCACCTCCATATAATGATAATCTAAGTTTATAAGCTCTTTGCTCAACTGTAGATGCGACTACCAAGTTTGGTATATTATTTCCAGTTCCGATAGCGCCTGGGTTTGGATATCCAATTATTGGCACAAGTACTTCTGATGTACCTAAATCTTCATACCAAGCATATTGTTCTCCATCTAACACACCAAGACTAGAACTTACAAAACTCATAGTAACTGTTTGACCTACACCACATGTTGGTATTTGTGGGCTAGCTACTATATTCACAACTTGATTTCCTGTTGGGCAATTTCTTGCAGCATCACAATCAGGGTAAGGTATTTCTACAATTTCTAGGCAAGCTGCTGATATTGGGTTTAAAAGTACTTGTAACTTAGGTGGACTATTAGGATCTACAACTGGTAACGCATCTACATTAAGAAGCTCCCATTTATTAGTCGTTGAGTTAAAAGTAAACGGACCTTCAGAAGGGCTTATTGGGGCTGCTGTACCGTTACCTCCTAAAACTAAAAAGAAATTAACTTTAGTTGTATTTCTACATACAGCATTAGATGTTATCAAATAATGAGCCGGAGTTATAGTTGTGTTGCCACTTGCTTGGCTAAATTTCACGCAACCTGATCCTGCATTACTTACATTTGTAATAGTAATTGTTAAATTACCAGAAAGAGTAGGTTTAACAAAGTTATTAAATGACGTATCAGAAGATACGACTAGGTTACTACTAACTGATGACCCATCTTGATTGACCAAAGAACCACCAGTAACTGAAACAGAATATGTGTATCCTTGTCCGTTTCTTATAGCAAAAGGGATTATATCTCCTTGGCAATAGCCAGTTCCAGAAAATGCAATTGTTGGCTGCAATGTGACAGTTCCTTCTGTTACTTTTATAGTTTCTTTAAACGGACACATTAAACCTTTTCCATTCTTAATATTATAAGAAGGATTAGTATAAGTTTCGTCCTTTATAATTTCAACTGTGTAAGATTCTTCTATTTTAATAGTTGGATGACCTGGATCTGGTAAAGGAACTTCTACAGTTATTGTAGGATTTGACCCATTTGTCACTACTTCTGTATTCCAAGTAGTACTAGTACTACTTATTTTATAAGTAACATTAACTGGAAGATCAATATCCTTAGGTTTTCCAAAGTCGCAAATAGTACCAGATATAGTTATCTTACCTTTTGTATCACCACATCTTGGGACAGATACTACTTTTGTCTGTATAGGGCTTATAAGTTCAACTGAAGTAGTTAAAGCATAAATATATTTGCCATTAACTAACTCTCTAACTTGTACTTGTAGCTTTGAATAAGGTTTTGTTTTGTACTTCTTTGTTATATTTCCAGCCGTAGTTGTATCTGGTTTTAACCAGATATTAGAACCAAATTCTGAAAATTCACAATTAGCAGTAAATCCAGTTAAAGCTTTTGCAATAAACTCAGTTTCATCTCCACAAGCAATTCCAGTTTTATCTACTGTACAATTACCAACAACAGTACCGAAAGGATTTATTTCAGCAGTATAATTACATGTAATATCATACTCATCATAAACTTGGCAGTTGCTTCCTTGGAAAGAAAGGTATAAACCTATTTTAACATTTGTTGCTAAAGATGCAGAGGAAATTTCAAACTTCTGCGTATTACCAACTTTTGAAAGATTTAAACTTTGACCGTTTGGAAGTATCTTCACGCTAGCCGATACTATATTTGGATTACCTGCTTTAGGAGTAACTGATACAGATCCGCAAGAGACAACGACATCATACTCAGGCTTATTCTCAGGTGTAAAATCATATGATTTTTCACATGCTTCCGCAACTATAGCATTTCCTTTGTAAAACTGTTTAAATGTTACGTTAGAAATTGGCTTAGTATGTATGTAACTTGTATTAGACTGCAAGTTACCCCCATCTTGTTTTAAAATAAGTTCGTGTTCTCCTCCGTTTATAATCGCCTTATAGTAAGTTTGTACTTCTTCCGGAAACTTAGTCAATCCTAAAGATGTCAAATTTTGATTTACAAGACAAGTATTAAATGCATTTATATTTAGCTTAGTACCGCAATCAGTTAACTCTGTTACGAAATCAGTTGGACAACAATAAACTAAATTGTTAAGAGTAGCTGTTGTAGAACAACCGCAGTTTACTCTTACTTGATAATTATAGTTATTCCATAATCCATCTTGTGGTCTATTTATTTCGTCTTTCCAGCCACTTGATGTCTGAGTTCCATAAGCTTTTCTAAACCAACCTCCTTTATTATACGTAGTAGTCGTATCATCAAACTTACCAGTACCAAAGTTAGAAATACCTTTGCTCCAAATGAATAAAGGTCTCTTACTAGATACTTTATCGTTCGTAAAAGATTCTTTAATAGACGCAAATTCTCCTCCAAGTTTAGCACATGTTTCTACAGCTCCTGCATCATTTCTAAAGTTCAATTCATAAGATGCAATTGTAACATTATCGTATTTAACACAGCCACTATTTACAATACTTATTGCTTCAGCTTTTAATTCAATTACAACTCTTGTTCCTAGATTTCCAGAAGGGGTTGTATATTCTTTCTTAAAGTGAGTTCCTTGCTTAATATCTATAGGAGCTACAACATTATTATTAATAGTTGCTGCGGCTACTGGCGAAACATTAACTGAATTTAAGATATTGTTATTTACATCATAATGAGTAACTACAGTTTTAATAGATCCAGAAATGATCTCATTATCACCAATAGTAATTTCATTTTTATAGTTTGCGTAAGGAGCATTTCCTTTAAATAATTCAACTTGCAACTTCATATCAGCTACAACATTTGCAGCAGAAGTAGCAGAACAAGTACTTATGTTCTTAGTTTCAAAACGGATAGCGTCACAACCACAAGGCTTTTCTAAAGTAAGATCTGCAACTAAAGCACAACCAGTGCCAACAGAGCAATCTTCTTTCTTTGTAATTTTTAAAGTATCTCTACAAGGGCCCGCCGCATCTCCAACGCAATTTCCAGCATCATCGCAAGCACAACCATCATAGCTCGTACATCCGCCCTCTGTGTCTGTACACTCGAAATTAGAACAGCTTACACAAGTGTTATTATAACAAGTACATCCAGGAGTTGTACAAGGATTAAACTCATCGCAGTATTCACCACAATTAGCAACGCCTACACAGGCTTCTCCTCTACATTCGCAACCAGGCACTTCTGCACACCTACCATATAAAGGCGAATCTACGTTTTTACAATCAAGTAATTCACAAGGAATACATTGACCGTCTAAACATCCGCAACCTTCTCCACAGTCTGCACCATTATTACATGGCTTATCACATGGCCAAGGAACGCATTCCCCATTTACGCACTTCATCCCTTCTGGGCACTTGATAGGAACACATTCTCCATTAACACAAACTTGGCACTCAGGACAATCTTTGTCTGAAGAGCACTCAATTGCTTTACACTTTAATGTGATAGGATCCCATTCTGTGCCCGCAGGACAAGTACAACCGTTAGGTCCGCAAACAAGACCATCTGCACAAGTAGAAACACACTCACCATTTACACACTCTTCGCAAGGTCCGCACTGCTGGTTTGTTAAACACTGCACACAATTTCCTTGACTATCCTTTATTCCTGTTGGACAAATACAATTACATCCATTACAAAGGTAACCATTACCGCAATCAGATGAAGTTTCGCAATCACAACATGCACCATTGACACATTTCTGGTCGGGGCACTTGTCAATACAAACTCCACCTACGCACTCTTGGCAAGCCTCGCATGGATTGTTTTCGTCACATAGACAAATAGTGAAATCCTGTTCTTTACAGGAATCACATTCAGAACACTTAATGACACCAGAAATACACTGCCTTCCTTCAAAGATAGAGTCTGGTACCGTAAGCTTTATGTTGCCATTTGCGTCTACCTTATCCCCACAAGGAAAGGCAACGTTGTCTGAACCCAAAATAAGAATTACTGGATCCTTACATGGCTTACCATTATTGGTAACATTTGAAAAGTTTAACGTTACGTTCGCCATTATAATTTTTTTCTAGTTTAATGTGGTTAATTTATATATACTTTTTGTAATCTGCCGTTATATCAAATTTGTTTAATTCAACGACAAATCCTAAATTCAGGAGCTCTTCTAAATCATTAGGCGCAATCTTCATTAGGTTGTAATTATTTAGCGCGGTGCACAAGAAAACTTCTCCGTCCTGCTCTAATAAAGATAATCCGCTTGAATATACTTCATCTATAATAGGGAATGAAAGATTGTGCTTATGCACATATGACAAGTAAGACTTAAACTCTAAATCACATGTTGGATTCTTTTCCATTAAAAGTTTGTAGTCTATCTTACACTCTTCTTTAGTTCTGTTTACTTTGTACTTTAAATCGCACATTTCTTTATAAACAGAGAGTGAGTAAAGTAGGTTACAACTTATTATGTTTCTGGAAATCTCAAAAGCTATATCGCATATCTCTCTTTCCGCAGTTAATGTAAACCCTATTCTTCCGCAGATAAATCTTGAGAACTCATTCCATGTGTCATAACTTACACATCTTGGACCTTTTGATAGGTAACTATTTAAGTCCTCTTCGCCTATTTTTATATCTGCTCTTTTCTTAGGGCATGATTCCTTACCGACAATTTTGTTGGCTTTCTCTACAATCTTTTGAATTGTCTCATCGTCTAAGCAACTCTTCTGTATATGCAGGAAGCTTTTCTTAACCCGGTCTAAAGAACCCTTTAAAACAGAAAGTTTATTTATTTCATCATCTACATAGTGTTCTGGATGATACCCATAAAATAAATTTCTAATTTTTAAATTAGCTAAGTAGGATAACCTACTTTTAATTTTGTAAGTAAGCTCATCTATACTCCTATAAGTATGAATAGATTCAACTTTCTTTTCGTTACAACATGTTATTTGGTCTTCCATCCTATTTTAAAATAAAAAATGTGACTACTCCTATTAAAGCTGGGTAACCATACTTGTAGACATTTTTCCAAATTTCTTGGTCTTTTGTCTTTTTTTGTTCCGACTTTAATTGTTCTTCTGCTGAGAATACTAAAGCCTTGTAGTTACCAATTATTTCATCCGATACCCTAAGCCTATCATTTAGAACCTTTTCTATTTCATAGGACTTCTTTAACTCCATCTGCATCAAAGTATCCCTTAATTCTAACTTTTGCATTGCTAAACTTTGGTGCCCTAAAGATTCTTTTAATATATCTACTTCTCTTTGTAGTTTATCTGAAAACTCTAATCTCTTAGCTACCTTTAAAGACTGTTGGAAGGAGAATGTAAATGTACTATCTTTTTGACTGTATGTCGGCAGACTTTGGCCGCTTAAAAAGATACATGAAAAAATAAAAGCTATTGTACATAAATATCTCATTTATTAATCTGTTTTAGGTAAAAAATATGTAAGTCTTCTAAACTTATTGAGTCATTGACAACTAGTTTCTCAGATTTCAAAGCCTCATATTCTTTAGCTAACTTTTTTAATGCTTCTAACTCTGATTGTATAGATATTTTTTGTCTTATGATTCTTATTGAATCTCTTTTATATTCCAGGTTCTCTATTGACTTATTAAGTACTTTAACCTGATTTTGTAATGAGTCTATTTCAGTTTTTAAATATTCTCTGTAGTTTAGAAATTGAGTAGTTTTAGTAATAGCATATGTTGTAAACAATATAATACATAACATTATTACTATTCCAAACCACCAACTTTTATACCATACTGTCTGATTCTGCATTTTCATTTATCACAGGATTACAAGTCGTGATCGTAGCCGTCGGGTTCTCCGCCTGCAATTGTTCTATCGTTAGCGCGTGCAGGAACAACATAGGGTCATTACCTAGTTGATCGAAGGTATAGTTAGGTAGCCGCATCGCTCCAATCTGGTCAGTCATCGCCTGATCGCCGTATATCATTGCTTCAGCCTCCGCTGTTCCTGGTCCGTTCAAGTATAGCTTCAGGAACAAGTACACGTCGCTGTACGTCGCTCTGTTGTGTGTTAGTTGTGTTGTGTGTATCACGTTGCTAAATTTATATTTTTGCTTTTTAAATTTTTGATTGTAGTAAATGTATAGTTGGCTTTTATGCCTGACTTTGCTATGATTTTGAAAAGCCTATCCATATCTTGTATATTTTTTGGCTCAATAATCATTGCGTCTAATTGGTCGAATTCTACTGGTATTGTCATTTTTTTATGTATTATTCCAACGCCCCCATATTACGGAGAGCCTTGACGAGTTGTGCAATTGTATATCCGTCGAATGTATCTGTGTCTGTTACCGTTGTACCGCCGCCGCCGACCCTT